>Ga0070729_10000461_pt1 | contig 84876 bp, 55 predicted proteins | sample tdDd472_FD_66725 | JGI IMG/M metagenome (GOLD analysis project Ga0070729, IMG submission 66725) | Marine sediment microbial communities from the Atlantic coast under amendment with organic carbon and nitrate - tdDd47.2 | ecosystem: Environmental > Aquatic > Marine > Coastal > Sediment | place...
AATTGATATACTCGCAATTCACCTCCAGCCACCAGCGCAAAATATCCAGGTCATGGCAGGATTTTGCAAGCAGAATGGGCACATTGTCCTCTTCGCGCCGCCAGTTACCACGCACATACGAATGCGACATGTGCTCATGTTGGATGGGTTCCATGTGCTGAACACTGACAATTTCTCCCAATTCGCCACTATCCATGGTTTCCTTTATTTTACGGAAATAGGGTGAATACCTTAAAACATGGCAAACCGCAACAATGCGGTTATTTTTTTCTGCCAGGTCGAGTATATCTTTACATTCCTGCCAGCTTTGGGCGATGGGTTTTTCGAGCAGTAAATCGTAGCCCATAGCCAGCGCTTTCATAGCCGGACCATAGTGCAATTTATCGGGTGTTGTAATAATGACTGCATCGGCAAACTTGGGCACTTCAAAAATCTGTTCCCAGGTGTAGAATGTATGTTCGGGTTCAATCTGATGTTTGTCGGTAAATCGTGTTCTGCGAATTTCGATGGGCTCCGCAACACCAACAATATCCAACTCATCGGGATGCTTGATGCCATAATTTCCGTAAACATTTCCACGGTTTCCTGCCCCACAAACGATGGCGGTAATTTTCTTTTCAGGCTTAGGCAGATCACCATCATAGTTGAAATAATAATCCTTTTCGGTAAAGTTTGCCCCTGAAAGTTGAGTGATTGATAAACCTACGGAGGCTAAACCCAGGGATTTTAGCATGTCGCGACGAGTCCAGTTTTGATTCATTGGTATTTGATTTTAGAATAATTTTGGTAAAATTAAAGAATTGACGAGATAAATCAAAATTCCGGAAATTGAATATTTAAAATCTTTTTGGAGTACAAATTGAATAATTTGGCTGAGATATTACCGGTAGTAATTTTGCAATACAATACTTTAGCGGGAATAAAATGTTGCTGATGTTTGTCAAATAACCAAAAACACGAAAACTTGTCGATAAATTATTCTGAATTAGAAGATAGAGATCTTGTGGGGAAGGCCAGAGAAGGAGACAAAGCTGCCTTTTCAGCTTTGGTGAGGAAGTACGAACAGACCATTGCCGGTGTGGTGATGGGGATGTTGGGCCAGGGTGAGGATGCCGAAGATATTGGACAGAATGTGTTTATCAGGTTTTACAAAGCAATAAATGATTACAGAGGTGATGCAGCTTTAGGGACTTATCTGACAAGGATAGCAATCAATTTATCACTCAATGAATTGAAAAGTCGTCAACGTAGAAATTTATTTTTTTATAAACCGGTACACGGTAGTCCATCATTTGAAATTAAAGACGAGCAAAACAGAGCGGATGAATATGATACAAAACAGGCAGTTCATCAGGCATTACAACAACTCGAGCCCAAATTTAGAAGTGTCGTGGTTTTGAGGATGCTGCAGGGATATTCTACCAAAGAAACGGCGAATATTTTAAAATTGCCACTGGGTACTGTGCTCTCACGACTGGCACGTGCACAGGAAAAATTAAAAGGTTTATTGAAATATTTAATCGATTAAGCCATGGAAAAAACATTGTTACATTTATTACAAAGATCCTTCGACGAGGAACTGGAGCCAGCTGAATTGATAGAGTTGGAAAAGGCATTAAACGATTTCCCTGAATTGGTGGAAGAAAAGAAAAGGTTGCTGGCACTAAGAAAACTCATGATCGATCAGGAGTATGCGTTTAGTGATTACTTCGCTGAAAACGTAATGAACAGGATTGAAATTAACGATCAGTTCGAGGCCGAGAAATCATTTATGTTTGCATTTACCAGGGTTGCCTTGCCCGGCCTGGCCGCTGCCATTATATTGTTACTGTTTTCGATATTGAATAATGGTGTCTTTTCACTTGAATCACTTATGGGAGTAGAATCTCTTCAAACAGAATATTTTTCTGAAATTTTACTGTTTAACTATTAAAATTAAAAATAATGAAATTAAAGTCAATTATAATTATCCTGGCCACACTAATCATTGGTTTTGTAATCGGGTTTTTAACCAATGGCCAAATAACGAAAAAGAAAATTCAATCATTTGTCAGGATGGGTACCAGCGAAGGTTTTAAAGAACGGCTTTATCATGTTATAAAACCTGATGAATTGCAACGTTCGGAAATTGATCCCATACTTGAAAAGTATTCCATAAAAATTCATGATGCAATTATTGATTCTCGTGACGAGATGAAAAGCATCAATGAAAGTATGATGGAAGAACTGGAACCATATCTGGATGAAGATCAGATTGAAAGAATGGAGAAGGCCCATAAGCGAATGGGCCGGGGTTGGGGCGAACACCATCCTCCTGGTGCATCGAAGAAAGGTGAAAGAAAACAAGGAAAAAGAAGATAGTTTCAATCTTTGTTTGGAATAAGACTACCCTTCGAATTGTCAAACAAACGATAAGTAGAAACCAATTAGAAATTAAATTCAGGTAAAAATGAAAAAGACAATTGTTATTGGATTGGTATTGGCAATGGTATTTATTGCCACCGGGGTAAATGCACAGAATCACCACAAAAAGGACAAAGGGGTGAGGAAGATGACTCCGGAAATGAAAGCTTACATAAACGATAATATCATCCCGGTTATGAAGGTTCAACGCATGGAGTTGGACAAGGACCTTACGCAAGATGAAATAGCAAGACTGGATGAAATTCGTGGCGAACTCAAAATGATGCGTCAGCAGCGAGGAGAGGAAATGAAGGAAATTCGCGGTTCAGAAGAAAAACCAACTGTTGAACACCGTAAAGAGATGCGCGAAATGAAGAATGAAATGCATGATTTGATGGATGAAGTTGCAATCATAGCCGAAAATCATGACCCTACCATTTCCCGTTTGTTGGATGAAGTTCAACCACAAATTGAAGAGTGGAAACAAGATTTGAAGGCCATGAAGCAGAAGAATAATCCCAATGCGAAGGAGCATAGCAAAAAGAAAACGAACCACCAGGGAAAACATGGCAAGCAGGTGATGCATCAAAATCATGGAAAGATGTTTGGGAAGTTTATGGCACCCAATATGTTTCTGCTTTGGGATCCGGATGGGCCTATGCCATTTTTTGATGACAATGCAATGTTGGAGGATAACCTGGAGTTGAATGTTTATCCAAACCCTGCCTCAGATAAAATCCAAATTTCACTGCAACTGGAAGAAGAAACCAGTATTGGATTCAGCATTTATAATAAGGATGGAAATGAGGTGATGATTTTCGATTCAGAAAATACTGGCTCCGGCCTTTATACTAAAACTATCGATGTTAGTGGATTAACTGAACGACTGTATATAATAAAAGTTAATGCTGGTGAAAAATCTGCCATAGGAAGATTGATCATAAAGCATTGAGAATAAATAATTTGGTTAATGGATTCTTTAACCCTGACATGTTTTTATAACTGTCAGGGTTTATTATTTAGGTAAGGAATCTGAGCCATGCACTTTCATGCAGGTTCTTTGTTATTCGGCAAATCCATTTCTTACTTCTGTCTTCAGTTCAGCCGTATTTGTTTTTAAGTATTTCGGGTTTTATTTAAAATTGTGGAATTTCAATCTTTGGTGATTTATTCGCTCTTCACTTCCCAGCCATAATCTGCATATTCCCAACTAAATTCTTCGCCAACAACATCAACCATAACAAATCCTTCTTCAAATCCGTAATTTGGACCTGTCCACCAACGGGCCGATGCGGCACCTCCGGTTAGGTAAGTAATCCCATTTACTTTAATTTCTTCGATGATGTGCATGTGGCCCTGAAGTACAAGTTTTAGGTTGTGATCTTCAAACAATTTAAGCAACTCAGGTGTATTTTTTACTGCAATGCTTGGGGTATTGGGTTCGTTTGGGGTGTCGTAAATTCTCCAATAAACTGTAGTAAGTGGTATATGAGTTGAGATGGCAATGGGTGTTTTTTGATCAACTTTGGCTAGATCAGATTTCAACCACTCAATTTGCGCAGCATCTATAAATCCTTCATAGGCATTGCCTGTATAGGTTTCCTCAACAGAATTGAGAATAATAAAATGCCAACCCTTATGATCGAAGGAATAGTAGCTTTTGCCGATTTCTTTGTCAAACATCTTCTCACCGAATTCCGGATGGTTTCTGTCTGCCCCGCTTTGTTTATAAATGCCGTAAATCTCATGGTTACCCAGTGTGTTGTAAACCGGCATTTCAAAGTTAGAAGCCGTTTCCTTGTATAGTTTGTAAAGCGAATCGGCTCTTCCATAAGTTTGTCCAAGAGCATCCATAATCAGGTCGCCACCGGTAATCACAAAATCAGGATTCAATTTATTAATCGTATCGATGGCTTGGAGAAAACCTTCGGTTGCATTTCGCTCAGGTTGCAGGTGGATGTCTGTAATGAAAGCAAATTGGAAAGTGGTTTCGTCAGTGGTTTTGTTTTTTTGTTTTGTGCAGCTACTAACGACAATTAAAATTGTACAAATTATAGCCAGCCTGGAGAGAAGGTTTTTCATTTTTATTTGTATTGGATAATGTTTTTTCATTCAAGGCAAAACTATAAAAGTAATTTACACTATTTCCAAAAAAACTTATTTATACCTTTACCCGCTAATTTTCAATAACTAAATTTCATTGCAATGAAAAGACTATTCGCTTTAATTTTATCGGTTTTTCTATCGGGTTTGTTAATGGCCGGTCCGGTGGAAGATCTGATCAAAAATTCCGGTACTTCCGAGGATTACCCCGGAAGCAATTACCTGGTGCTTTTTGACAGCACAGTTGTGGATGTTCAGGCAACCGGTCTGAGCTATTTTCACACCCACCAGTTGTTTAAAATCCTTACTACCAAGGGAGCAGTCGACAAGAGGAATATCGAGTACGGTTATGACCCACTGTCGGCTTATGTTGAATTTAAGATGGTGAAAATCCACAGAAAAGATGGGACGGTTGAGGAACTTGATCTTGAGAAAGTGCTGGACTATCCTGCACCCGCCCGCGCCATATATTGGGGTGCACGTGAGCAAATGATTGAGGTAGGACGGTTGGAACCCGGCGATGTTGTGGAAGTAAAACTGTTTAAAAAAGGATTTACATATGCTCTGCTTATGCAGGATGATGAAGAACAATACATCCCGCCCATGCGTGGTCATTTTTATGACATCGTGCCTTTCTGGAGCAGTCAGCCCATGCTGGAAAAAACCTATATCACTTCAATCCCATCTAACAAAAAAGTACAATATGAGTTTTATCATGGCCAGTGTCAGTCATCAGTACGATTTGATGGTGATAATACCGTATATAGTTTTACAAAGCGCGACATTATGCCCATGAAACGTGAGCCAAATATGGTTGGCTATTCAGATGTTGCACCCAAGCTATTGCTGTCAACCAGCCCCGACTGGGAAGCCAAATCGCTTTGGTTTTATGGAGTGAATGAAGATTATGGCAGTTTCGATCCAACTCCCGAGGTGCAGGAATTTGTGAACGAACTGCTGAAAGATGCCAAAAATGAGGAAGATAGTGTTTCAATTCTTACCCACTGGGTAGCTGATAATATGAGGTATTCCGGTATTTCGATGGGGCCCGGCGAAGGATTTACATTGCATAATGCAGAAATGAACTTTACCGACCGTTGTGGAGTGTGTAAAGATAAAGCCAGTTTGCTCGTGGCCTTTTTACGTGCCGCCGGATTTGAATCTTACCCTGCAATGACAATGGCCGGCTCACGCATTGAGGATTTGCCTGCCGACCAATTTAATCATAGTGTAACAGTGGTAAAACTTGCTGATGGCGAATACCATTTGCTCGATCCAACCTGGGTTCCTTTTGTACGGGAATTGTGGTCAAGTGCTGAGCAACAACAAAACTACCTTATGGGTGTCCCGGGAGGAGCCGACCTGATGATAACGCCTATATCACCACCTGAAAATCATTACCTGAAAATAAATGGAACATCAGAATTGAAAGCAGATGGAACGTTGGAGGGTGAACTAACCGTAACTGCTGAAGGGCAAACAGACGCTTCTGTCAGGGGAATTTTTACCCGAGCTTATAAGTCAGAGTGGAACAAAAATGTTGAAAAAGAATTGTTAAGGGTAAATCCTGCAGCAGAAATTATAGCGATGGATTATGGTGATGATCCCATCGATCATATGGCTGCACCAATCCTGATAAAAATAAAATACCGCATACCTGATTATGCTTTTGTTGGTATAAATGAAATTGCTTTTATCCCATTATTGGCCAATAATATCTTTAGTCGCGGGATGTCGCACATTTATTTAAACACCGATTTGGAGGAACGAAAACATGCTTTTCGTGACCGTTGCAGTCGCTTGGTTGAACTCGGCGAAACCATCACCATTCCTGAAGGGTACAAATATTTGAATGAGGTGGATGCCGCTGAATCAAAAGGCAGGGCTGCCTCATACCAGGGTAGTGTTCAGCAACTTGGAAATACCATTGCTATGAAGCAAAAGATCGTCCTTGAGAAACGAATTTATGAACCTGAAGACTGGACGGATGTGAGAACTGCTGTAAAAGGGCAGAAGAAAGTAGCAGAAACTCCAGTGATTTTGGTGAAGTAATTTGGGTGTAGAACAAATATAAAATTAAAATTTCAAGGAAAATGAAAAAGACACTATTTATTATAACATTGGTTTTTACTTTCTCTACTGGTTTTGCACAATATCAAAACGCCGATGCAGTATTCGAAAAAGTAACTAAAGAGTACACCCTCAACGAAGATGGCAGCATGGAGTTTCATTATTTTAAACAGTTAAAACTTCAGAGTCATATGTCCTTTAACCGACTGTATGGCGAAACATTCATAGTTTACAATCCCGATTTTCAGGATTTGAAAATCAATGATGCCTACACTGTTTTACCCGACAGCACCAGGGTGAAAACACCTGACAATGCCTTTAATGAAGTTTTACCACGTTCTGCTGCACATTCTGCTACCTATAATAATTTAAGGGAGATGGTAGTAACACATACTGGAACTGAGATCGGCGCAACAATTTATCTCGATTATACCCTTACTACAAAAAAGGGATACTGGCCAGCTTTAATGGGCAATGAAGTTGTAGAGGAGTCTTCTCCGGTAGTAGACATGGAAATCATCGTTAATGTACCTGTTGATGCTGAGGTTCAGCACAAAATGTTAAACCTGCGTACAAGTCCGGAAATTGTGGTGAAGGGAAGTGCAAAAGTTTACACCTGGAAGTTTAGCGGATTAAAAGCTTCGCCAAAGGAAGGCTTCAGGGGACAGTGTCTGCCGGGAACACCAAGATTGATTTTCAGCACAGCAAAGAATATGCAAGATGTTAAAGAGTGGTTGGCGAGGAAACTGGAATCAAAGAGTGGTGCCACATCAGAATTAGCTGAATTGATTGAAAAAGTAAAATCTGAAGAAAAGGACGAAATTAAGGTTATGCTTGCATTACAAAAATACGTTGTCGAAAATTTGGCTACTGACCGCATTTCACTGGCAGAGGCAGGTTTCAATGCCCGGTATCCGGAGCAGGTTTGGAAAAGTAATGGTGGAAGTCAGTTTGAGAAATCTGTTTTATTGGCCACGCTTCTAAAAATGGCTGAAATCAATTCGGTTACAGTATTGGCTGCACCTCAAAAAATCTTCGATGCTGAAATTGGTGATTTATTTGTCTTTGAAGATGTGTATGTAAATGCTACTACAAAAAGCCACGGTGACATTTTATTGTCGGCTACACATATTGACAACCAGGCCTTGCAGTTCCGCCTTGCCGGAAAAGTGCTAATCCCTCTTCAAAGAACTCGCGGAGAGCTAAATGAAATCAAGTTGAACCATGTCGACAATAAAATTGAGCTGAAAGCCGAAATAAAAATTGATGATTCATTGCATCTTGCAGGAAATGCCGAACTGGAGTTGCTATACGCTGTAAACCCATTCCTAAAACTTTCGGATAATGCTGCTTCATTTGCCAGGTTGTTGAGTGGAAACATGATTAGTAAGAAGGAAGGCTCTGTAAAAATTGCAAGCAGTAATCCTGCAAAAACCGAATTATCTGCTGAGTTAAAAACAAAAAATCAAATTCCTCAGGTAGCTGGTTATTACAAACTTGTTTTGCCGGTTTTGACCAATGGTTTCGAAAGTTTCCATATTTCCTATCTCGAAAGTGAGCGGCTCGATCCTTTTGTGCTTCCTTTTAGTGTTGATGAAAGCTATGAATATACGGTAGAGATACCTGAAGGTTATGAATTTGTAAATAAAAAGGCAAAAGAAAGCTGGAAGAATAAGGCTGGATCTGTCTCCATTACGATGGCCCCAAAAGGAAATCAAATAGTAGTAACACGACAAATGACAATAGACAATAAACTTATTCAGACAGAGCAATACAACGAGTTTCGTGAATTGATAAATGCCTGGCTGGATGAAAACCAGAGGAAAGTAGTGTTTAAGAAGGCAATCGACTAAATCTTTCTATAAAAGTATAATTGAGCTGTATCAATAAAAGATGCAGCTCTTTTTTTTACCTGCTTGACAATCAATTCAAATCTTTATATCTTTGCTATCAAATTATCAATGCCGATGTGTGTTTCAAGCAATTTAAAAATGGAGTGAATTTAAATCACATTTCCAATAACAATCGGTATAAAAATCATTGAGATATGAAAAAGTTCTACTTGTTTTTCTTGTTTGCTGCAATAGCTGTTTTTACTGCAAAAGCTGATGTTCAAATCTTTATTGTTTCTGGAACAGTCTATGAAAACCCGGACGCTAATCCGGTTCCCGGTTATCCGGTAACCATAGAAATCCCTTCCTCCAATGTTTTCGAAGGTTACTTTAGCGAAGTATTTACCAACGATACTGGTGAGTATATTGACGAGGTGGAAGTGCCGGAAGCGCTATTGCAAGCCGAAGTTTTTGTTTCAACCATTGATTGCAATGGCGAAATAATGACTGAAGTCCATCCTTTCTATCAGGGCTTGCTGACCATTAATTGTGATTTTGTTATTTGCGATGAGCCCTTCCCTGATTGTTGGGCCATGTGGGATTGGCAACCCAGCCCCAACGATCCATTTACCATCATGTTTTTTGATGAATCATTCTTCAGTAGTGACGTTGTAGAGTGGTTCTGGCAATTTGGTGATGGAAGTGGTTCAGATGAACAAAACCCGGTGCATACTTTTGGAGGACCGGGAGTTTACCCGGTTTGCCTCACCATAGCCACCCCAGATTGTGAAGATACTTTTTGCATGGATATGATTGTAGAAGAAGGCTGGACATTTTGCCAGGCTATGTTTGAATATGAACACACTGCAAATGATTCCTTATCGGTTGCTTTTTATGACACCTCCTGGGGGCCGGGCGAGTTTTCCTGGTTTTGGGATTTTGGAGATGGAACGGGATCAGAAGACCAAAACCCTGTTCATTTCTATGGAAATCCTGGATTATATCCCGTATGCCTGACTATAATTTCCGGCGATTGCACGGATGAGTATTGTGCCGAAGTATTTGTTGGCTACAACCCACCTGAATGTGAAGCATTTTTTACCTGGCAGCAAACCCCAAATGGTTTGCAATCGATTATGTTTTTTGATGCATCAACCGGGCCTGGTGAGTTTGCCTGGTTGTGGGAATTTGGCGATGGAACAGTATCAGATGTACAAAATCCGGTACACTTTTACGAAATACCTGGAATTTATGAGGTATGTTTGATGATCATTTCTGGCGATTGTCAGGATGTTTTTTGTGCTGAAGTAAATGTTGGTTTCAATCCCCCTGATTGTGATGCTTTCTTTGAATGGCAGCCTATGTCAAATGATTCATTATCAATTGCATTTTTTGATGCATCCTGGGGACCGGGAGAATTCTCGTGGTCCTGGTCATTTGGGGATGGATCGGGATCGGATGAACAGAATCCTGTTCATTATTACGGTTCACCGGGTATTTATGAGGTTTGTCTGACTATCATTTCTGGTGATTGCATGGATGAATTTTGTACAGAAGTTTTTGTTGGATTCATCCCCCCCGACTGCGAAGCCTTTTTCGAATGGATTCCGATGGAGGAACAAACCATTATGTTTATGGATCTTTCAAATCCGCCGCCAACCGAATGGTATTGGGACTTTGGTGACAATACATTTTCGGATGAGCCCGTACCGATTCATTATTATGAACAGCCTGGACAGTATGTGGTCTGCCTGACAATCTTTAATGAGGAAATGAATTGTGAAGATACCTTTTGCCAGGATATATGGGTTGAAGGTGGTGGTGGCGATTGCCAGGCCTACTACACCTGGTGGCCCATGGATGATCTAACCGTTGAATTTATGGATCTGTCGACTTTTGAGCCCGGTGAATGGGTTTGGGAATTTGGTGACGGACAAATGTCGTGGGAACCCAACCCTGTGCACAATTACGGTCAGCCTGGTGTTTATCCCGTTTGCCTCACTATTTATAGTGGAAACTGCATGGACGTTTATTGTGAAGATGTTATTGTTGAGGGGGTACCCAGCGAATGTCATGCTGATTTTTGGTGGAATATGATGGATGAATTGAATGTGCAGTTTAACAATACATCTTATCCTGATAGCTCAGAATTTATATGGGAATTCGGCGATGGAACCACTTCCAATGAAATTAATCCGGTACATCAATATGAAGAACCGGGAGTGTATGAAGTTTGCCTTGTGGTTTTTAACCCTGAACTAAATTGTGAAGACATACTTTGCCAGGAAGTTTGGGTAGGAAACAATTTTGAGTGCCAGGCCTTTTTCGAATGGGAGCCCCTGTCCGATAGTGGGTTTATTATTCAATTTTATGATGGTTCGATCGGGCCGGATGACCTGAGCTATTTCTGGGAGTTTGGTGATGGAGGTATTTCTGAAGACAAGAACCCCATTCACATTTACCAGGAGCCGGGCTTTTTCGAAGTTTGTTTAACTATATCCTCACCCGATTGCCAGGATGTTTTTTGCAATGAAGTGTTGGTTGAGGGTTACAACTGGAATTGTATTGCCGAATTTGATTTCCAGATCAATGAAGATTTGAATGTTCAGTTTGTCGATTGGTCGTATCCTACCCCCGAAGAATGGCTGTGGGAATTTGGTGATGGCACTACTTCTACCGATCAGAATCCTACACATCAATACCAGGAACCTGGCGTATTTGAAGTTTGTCTGACAATTATCAATGGTTTTGTGGGCTGTGAGGATATGGTTTGTCACGTTGTGGATTTTGAAAATACCGGGGGTATGAATGCCTCATTCGAATTTATCCAGGATTCAACCAATTTCTTCACACTTTATTTCTTCGATACCTCTACAGGCAACCCAATGGAATGGATGTGGGAGTTTGGTGATGGTACGATGTCGAATGAGCAAAACCCGGTTCATTCATTTAACGGACCAGGTATTTTTGTTGTATGCCTTTCAATTTTTGATGAGACCGGAGAGGCATCCACCTATTGTGAAGAAATTATTCTGGATGGATCGTTTATCTCAACCATTGATGAGCCAGGCAATGATTTGTCGATTAAAAGCATATTCCCGAATCCTGCTAATAAATTTATTAATCTGAAAATTGACAGCCAGGAAAATGCTATGGCTGGCTTTGTACTGGTAAACCTGCAGGGCATGGCGGTGAAAAGAAACCAACATAACATTGTTCGGGGAGAGAACCATATTAGATTTGACGTTTCGGATGTAGCCGAAGGTATTTATTTACTCAGGGTGCAGCACGGAAATTCCATTTCAACGGCAAAAATTAAAATCTCAAAATAATCTTATAGTTGTCAGACAGTTTTTTGGTTTTTATGGCGTAAACCAGGTATCAATCAATTGCTTTTTGTTCAAGTACCGTACAACTGCCTGACAGCTATCTCATAAGTTTTTGTGTAATACCAATTCAACAACCTATGATCACACCTCCGTACCTCAAAATAGGCGATACCATTGGCATTGTTTCACCTGCAAAAAGTATTGCTGAAGGGGCCATTAGAAATGCAGTCGGCATAATTGAGGGATTTGGATTAAAAGTAAAGATTGGTGAAAATGCCACCTCCATTTACCATCAGTATGCTGGGACTGATAAGGAACGTGCTTCTGATTTTCAGGTAATGCTGGATGACGAAGAGGTAAAGATGATTTTATGTACCCGTGGAGGATACGGATCAATTCGTATAATCGATCGCCTGAACTTCGATCAATTCCTTAAAAATCCGAAATGGATCGTCGGATTTAGCGATATTACTGTATTTCATTCACATCTGTTTTCCAATTTCGGAGTTGAAAGCCTGCATGCAAAGATGCCCTTAAATTTCCCTGAAAATGGATTGGAAGATGGATCCATAAAGATGTTATTTTCGACTGTTGTGGGAGGGGATTTGAGTTATGAATATGAGGCTCATCCGTTAAATCGCAAAGGGCTATCACAGGCATCAATTATTGGTGGGAATCTTGCCATTTTATGCAGTTTACTTGGGAGTAAATCTGATTTGGATACCGATGGTAAAATACTATTTATAGAAGATGTGGGCGAAAACCTTTTCCGTATCGACCGAATGATGTGGACTTTGAAGCGGGCTGGCAAACTGGGTACTCTTGCTGGATTGGTAGTTGGTGGACTAACAGATATGGAAGACAACGAAGTGAAATTTGGTAAGTCAGCCGAAGAGATTATTGCAGATGTCGTTTCAGAATATGATTACCCTGTTTGTTACAACTTTCCTGCAGGGCATCAAAAACAAAACTATCCCTTAATCATCGGGCGGAACTTGGATTTGGAGATTTCTGAGAGGAATGTAAAACTTAACTTTAGGCACTTCAAACTATAGACACTTCAAACTTCCTCAACTATGGCTGATCACAACGAACTTGGGATAAAAGGCGAAGAACTTGCTGAAAAATACCTTCGCGACAGTGGTTACGAAATACTTGAACGCAATTGGCGATTTGGCAAGGATGAGATCGATATCATAGCCCTTGACGGTGATTTCCTGGTAATAGCAGAAGTGAAAACCCGGCGCACCAATTACTTTGGTGAACCTGAAGAATTTGTGACCCGACAAAAACAACGGTTTCTTATTCGTGCAGCCAATGCCTACATTGATAAAAAGGACATCGACTTTGAAACCCGATTTGATATTTTGAGTGTGCTTTTTGCAGGAAAAAAGTATACAGTAAAGCAAATCAAGGATGCATTTTATCCTTTGGTTTGAGCATAGAGTTCATTATTTAATACGCGAAATTGTGAATGAATCGTCTTTGCTAATTAAAATCACAGCACGGCCGAGTGTATCCGATGTTAAAACCAAATCTTTATTGTAGTTTTCTATTTCATTCATATCGGGCCGATAAATGTAAAAATGCCGAAACTTTACTTCACCTTTATCGGTTTTTTTCATCTGGCTTGATAACCTTTCGTTATAATATCTTACAGGGAATTCCACGGGGTAAATGTAATGCAACTCATCACCTACCCTCATGTTTTGAGCCAAATACTCCGATATCTGTTCTGCCTCGGTAAATACTCCATGGTCGTTATAATATATCATTGTTTTACTTTGCATTTGATGAATTGCTGCAAAACCTACAAGAAGGGTGAGAATAGAAAGTATTGTTAGCTGTAATCCCTTTTTTAAATTTTCGGATAGATAGGAAAATGCTGCATCAATTACTATAAATGTCAAGGGTAAAAAGTAGACCCATGACCTGGGAAATGGAATGCTATGTTTAAGAAAATAAACGATTACTGCCCCTAAAATGAAAGAAAAAATGAGGGTAAAAAGTGTTCTTTTCTTTTTATAAAGGATTACCAATATGCCAAGTAACGATGAACAGGAAACTAAAATCCCGATATAATTACTCAATCCCTGTTGTAAATTGTCAATAGTATAAATCAGGTGATTTGGTGTTTGGTTTAAAAATTCAACCCATGGTATAGCTTTTATTGTTGTGTTTGAAAGGATTTTACCCAGTCCTTGAGAACAAATAATAACCGGCGTGTAAAAAATAAATGTGAAAATAATAAGTAAAAGGCCAGAAGGAACAACCATTTTTTTAAGTAGCGTTGATAGGGTATACCATTTACCTAATAAAACAAATGAAATCCAAAGATAAAGACCTGCTGCAGCAAAAATAAAAGTAGGCAAGGTCAGTAAGCCCAATGCATTATTAATGGCAAGTAATAGTGTTTTTGAGGAACTTGGCTTTTCGATAATCGATAATCCAATTGCGATTCCTGTAAGAGTAAACAAATTTAACATCGAATATCCCCTGGCTTGTGTATCGAACAAGACGATCATTGGATAAACTGCCATTAATGAAATGGCTGCAAATCCTGAACCTGAGCCATACAATTTCCTTGAAAGATAAAAAATTAACGGCATGCAACAAACTCCGGCCAGGAATGCAGGTAGTCTCAGAACAACAGGGTAATTTCCAAATAATTCAACAAAAAACCTTGCAGCCAATGTATGGAGCACATGATTATTAGTCGATAAATAATGAAAGCTCCTTAAAACAGGAACATTCAGGAAAAAATGTGCTGTAACTGATTCATCATATCGCATGGGTTGATTTAAAAAATACAACCTGAGAATTAACCCGCAGGTGAAAATGATGAACAGAATAATTTTTTCCGAAATTGATAGCCTTGGCTTAAAAGGGGCACTTAAAATTTCCCGGCTAGCCTTTAATAACCTATTAAGGGGAAGATAAAAATACTTTCCCTGAAGATTATCTTTGCCTGGTGACTTCCGTAAATAAATCCAAAGCAAAGCTAGCAGTACAGCATAAATTATTGCAAAAGTCGATATGATTCCACTCCGTTCATCCAGGTTTTCACCTGGAAGTGAAAAGAATCCCATTTTAATGGTAAAACCAAAAATCAAAAGGACAATTAAAATAACCTGAATGCTACGGAACAACCATTGGTCAGTCGATATCTTCATTTTCAATCATTGTAAAGCTAGGGTGCATTATTATTAGGAAAGCAGAGAAAATTGGTTTTTGGTTTTTAATCCACAATCCGAGTTAAAACATTTTCATGCAAATATACACAGACTACATGAAAAGTCCCCGTCTGATCTATCAACGTTTAATTTCAGAGGAAAATTCAATGTAGTTGATATGCATGAACCGATTTGTACTTCAACTTTTCATCTTTTTTAATACTTTTGAGAACAATTGTAAAAAATGATTGATCTCATTGGAAAATCAGGAATCAGATAGCGGCTCCCAAAAATATCCTAATCCGGAAAATAATCCATCAACTCCAATCCCTAAAAGGCGGAGAATTAGACGATGGGTATATTGGTTGACTGGCATTTTACTCACCTGTTTTGTCATTTTTCCATTGCTTGTAAACTATTTTGCTGATCAAATCTTCGGTGAAACCATGCGTGAAATTGTTCGTGTAGAAAGCAAAGGGCAGTACAACTTTGAATACGAGGAGATTCGATTTAACCTTTTTAGCCGTGTGCTTTCAATAAATGATTTATCAATTATGCCTGATAGTGCTCTTGCAGATAAATCATCATTAAATAATTCAAATGGTGCCAAATTCTTCGAGCTCAAAATCGATGAATTTCACCTGGAGATGGCAAGGTTTCTAAATGTGATATTTTACCGAGAACTGATTATTGAGAAGTTTTACCTGGAGAAACCGAAAATAGTAATGTTTGTGCCTCTTACTCCTGCAGATACAATTTCACAATCAGATCAGCCTGGGTCAACCAGTTTTGATCATATAAATTTGCATGCACATATTGAGGATTACCTTTCGCTATTACGGATTGATAAATTTAAAATGACCGACGGGTACTTTGAAGTTAAGAGAGCTACCAGCCAGGGCCTTGAAGTAATTAATGTGGAGAATATTTCTGTTCAGCTTGCAAATTTTCATCTGGATTCAATAGCGCATCTGAAAACTGAAAAGTTGTTCTTTTCTGATAGCCTCGAGATTTCATTGATCGGAGGTGTGTTTGAACTAAAAGAGAATAAACATGATTTTACTTTTGATGGTTTGAATATTTCTTCTGCCGAACAAAGTATCGAAATCCTGGATATAAAAATTCAAAAAGATACAACTCTGGTGGACATTATTGAAGAAGGATGGTATGGATTAAATGTTCCCAGGATATTTATTGAAGGAGTTGATTTAAGGGGAATGCTTAAAGGAGAATTGTTGTTGGATGAAATTCTGATCAGTCAGCCTCTGATTAATTATGTGGCACCACAAATTGTTAAATCTGAAAAAAAACCTGGTGATCTACAGAATGAAATATTCAGGGGGGTGTCATCTGTTTTCTACCCGTTAGAAATAAAAAACATATTGATAGATCATGCAAAATTATCCACCAAAAACTTATTTCTTGATCAAATTGAGGATTTCAATTTAAATGACCTGAATATCGAATTGTTTCAATTTCGTGTCGATTCTTCCTTGTTAGTTACACAAAACCCACTTCTGGCAATTGAGGATTTTAGCCTTAGTCTTGCAAACCAAGAATTGATCCTCCGAAAGGCGGAAGAATTGATCCGTTTTAAAAAGCTGAAAATTGACACCCGTAATTCTGAGATAATATTTGAGCAGGTAAAATTGGAAAGCCTGAATGGTACCGGTCACCAGATGAGTGTGGATGCTGAATTACCCATGTTGAAAATTGTAGGGCATGATTTTAAGAAGGATTTGCTGGACCATACTTTAAACCTTAATCTTGTTGAATTGAACCGTCCTGATATAAACATTGAGTTAAACCCAGAGATTCATTCAGTTAATGAAAACAAAAACCCGATTAATTTGAAGAAAAAAATATCGGCAATTTTTGGATTCCTGGATATCGATAAATTCAGAATTATTGATGCCGGAATGAATTTCAACAATGGTCGGAATATTTTCAAGGAACAAATCAATGCTGAGAAGATAAATCTTGAAGTTTCCGGATTTTTACTTGATGAGATGGCTGATGAGGCTACTGACAATGTGTTTTACTCTTCAGGTATTAACCTGGAGGTTGAAGGCATGGCCGTAAAGCTCCCGGATTCAATACATCAAGTTTCCCTCAACAATTTATCAATTTCAACTGAGAATGGAAGTGTTACACTTAACGGAATCCATATCGATACTTTGAAAACTGTTGCCGGAAGTAGATTTTTAGATGGGAATCGTTATAAAATTGATATGAATTTATTCGATGCTTCCGATGTAGATTTCCAGGGATTATACAGGCAGGATGGGATCAATGTTGGTGCGCTTTCCGTTATCGATCCAAAAGTTAAGGTATTTAAGTCTCAATCAAAAAAAGCAAAGCCCACAGCTGAAATTCCGGCTTTGCTCAACAACTATTTCGTTGGTAGTTTGCAGGTGGCAGGCCTTGAAATGATAATTGAAGACATGACAGAAGGGGAACAAACTCTCAAGCTTTTGGGTGGTGAAGTCTTTGCTTCTCAACTAAAACCCATTTCTGATGAGTTTCTCGGGGAAATAGCAACCGATAGCCTGGAACTTAGTTTTGATAAATTCTATTATAAGCCTGAGTCTGGTAAACAGGTGATTGAAACTGACGAGCTAAGTATTTCTAAAAAGAATTCGTTGCTTCATGTAAAAAACTTTGAGATTTACCCCAGTGATTTTAGTGTTGATTATTTTAATAAGGGTTTTGCTGTATTAGTTCCTGAAGTTGATGTTTCCGGATTTGAAATCCATCGGGCAATCTATCATAAAGAGATCATTGCACAGAATATTATCTTGGATCATCCCTTGTTACGTATCGTTAGCGACACACACGATAATACTGGTGCTTCTTTTGACCTGAATACGGATTTGTTGAAAGAAAAACTTTTGAATATTTTTCAGAAATGGGATTTAAGAAACGTAGAATTTAATCATTCAGCAATTGAAGCCTACTCGGGTACAACCTACAAAAGCAAAATTATTGAGGCTGAAGATTTTACATTTGGGCTTCGGGATTTATACCTCGACTCAGCAGTAAGTATGACCCGGGAGAATGTGTTATTTGCTCGAGATATTTATTTTAATCTGAATAAACCCATTGTATTTGAAGGGAAAAATGATCAGTTATTGGCTCTTGGCAATTTTAGCCTGTCAACAGAAAACAGTAGCATTTCTGCTGATGAGTTTATTATGACAGAAAATAAAAGTTCACAGAATATTAGCTTTAGCGACATGGAGGAAGCTAACTTCAGTTTTGAGGATGTGAAATTTACAGGGATTGATTTTTTCAAGCTGATTAGCGACAGGGAACTGGTGTTGGATAAGGTGAGAATTGAATCCCCTGTTTTTCTTTTAAAGAGGGAGTATTCAGGGATTGATACTACCCGGAAACCCGATCAAAAAATTAATTTCTACAATTTAATTTCCAGTCATTTGTTGTCGGCTCAAATAGGAGGTCTGGAGGTTAACAATGCCTCACTAAAGATTTCGAATAAAAAAGGCGAGAATGCTTCAACTTTCCTGGTAAGCCGTGTAGATGCTGACTTCAGGCATATTTTAATCGATTCAGCAAACAATGTTTTCGAAAATAAGTTTTTATACTCGGATGATTTGGACCTGAACATCAAGGACTATTCATTCAGAACCGGCAATGGCCTATACCTGGTTGGTGCATCTGATATAATTTTTTCAAGCAATGATGCTTTGCTTATAGTAGATTCGGGGTATGTGAAACCCTTACTGAACCGTGAGGCATTTGCCAAAAAGGTAGGTGTACAAACTGACCGTTTCGATATGAAATTTAACCATGCTAGGCTTGAGAATTTCAGGCTTTATCATCTCTTTTTTCATAACTATTTTTGGGCCGATAATTTCGTTTTGTCAGGATTTGTAGGGGAGGATTACAGGGACAAGTCCTATGACCGCCCTAAAAACCAATTCCCTAACCTTCCTGTAAAAGGATTGAAAAACCTTGGTTTTGGCGTCAGGCTTGATACCTTGAAAATTGTGGATTCATATTTTAAATACTTCGAATATGTTAAACCTGCTATTCAACCCGGGGAAATTTGGTTCTCGGATATAAACGTGGAAGCAAGAAATATTACTAACGATGAGGAGATAATTTCCACAAGGCCGGATATGGGTTTTGATGTTAGATCAAAACTTATGGGCTCGGGGAAACTGGTTGTGAGTATAAACTTCGACCTTCGAAGCGATGATAACTTTCGGGTGGATGCTGTTTTAAACAAAATGAATTTAACCGAAATGAATCCCTTTCTCGAACACGTAGCTTTTGTAAAGGTAAAAAAAGGGCAGAATAACCTGATTAAGTTTGATTTTGATGCTGGCAAGGATGTCGCTCGTGGGGAAATGAATTTCCAGTATAAAAACCTCTCCATTCGGCTGATCGATAAAAAAACACTTAAAGCCAAAGGTTTTGGCGAGTCGGTTGCCAGTTTTGTGGCCAATACTTTTGTGGTGCGCTCAAAAAATCCAAGTATGTTAGGGCTTAACAGCAGAACAGGTAAAATTTATTTCCAGCGTGATAAAACCAAATCATTCTTCAACTACCTGGCAAAATCTTCATTAAGTGGCGTGAGTTCTACTATTCGTGGAGGCAATGAAGAACGGAAGGAAAACCGGATAAAGCGCAAGGAAGAAAAGAAGTTGAAAAAATCTACTGTGAGTAATCCATAAACTCCAAATTTTCTCTTCACAAACCAGCCACAATAAGAATGACAAAAATGCCGGTAAAGTTTAAAAGGTTCTTGCCTTCATAGATTGAAGTTCAATTGGAACTATTTAAGCATAATCACCAAATCCTAAATATTTACAGGTTCAATGATTTCCCTGGAATTATTCCTTGGTGAATTCACCAGTTCCGAAATTCTATAAGCATCCATCAAGTTGTCAGGGTAGGGCTGTAACATCTCTAAAAGCTGTTTTTCATTTTCACCTTCCAGCCAAAATTTTTCCGATTTTTTTGGAAGTATCACCGGCATACGGTTATGGATCTCGGCCATCAGCGCATTCGGTGAAGTGGTAATAATTGAAAACGATTGGATGATTTCTCCTTCCGGGTTTTTCCATTGGTCCCAAATGCCAGCCATCGAAAAAAGTGCTTGATCTTTTAGAAATATTCGGTAGGGTGTTTTAGTTTTCGTGCCTCCATTTTTTCTCCATTCATAAAACGCATCTGCCGGTATAAGACAGCGGCGTCGCTTAAAAGACGATTTAAAAGATGCTTTTTCGGTGATGGTTTCAGCCCTTGAGTTGATCAGTTTATTGCCAATCGATTTATCTTTAGCCCAAAAAGGGATCAGTCCCCAGCGGTATCTGCTCAGCTTTCCGGGAGTTTCGTTGCTGATTACCGGAAGTAACTGGGTGGGTGCACAATTGTAATTGGATTCAATTTTGTTGTCGTTAACAGTAATGTCGTAATGCTCGTTCACTATTTTTAGTTCTGGAGCAAAAGAGTATCTTCCACACATAAGCTAAAGGTTCAATATTATAAGTTTAGAGTATAGTGTTTGGCACATTCAATTGAGGAGATCAAATAAAACAGATGCTTAACAGGTAAGGTGTATGTAAGAAATTGTATCGAACAAGAACAGTTTCCGTTTGTTAGAACCACAAAATAATTTTACTTTTGCACCCCCAAAAATTGAAAATATCAAATCTGATCAAATATAATGGAAAATTTAGTAACCGATACAAACCTGAAATACAAAGTAGCCGATATCTCGCTTGCGGGATGGGGCAGGAAAGAAATTGAAATAGCCGAAAAAGAAATGCCCGGCCTGATGTCTATCCGTGAAAGGTATTCAAAGGAAAAGCCGCTTCAAGATGTGCGTGTTAGCGGATCATTACATATGACCGTACAAACTGCAGTGTTGATCGAAACCCTTGTTGAACTTGGTGCTGATGTACGCTGGGCGAGTTGCAATATTTTTTCTACCCAGGATCATGCTGCAGCTGCTATCGCCGAAACCGGAATCCCCGTTTTTGCCTGGAAAGGTGAAACACTTGAAGAATACTGGTGGTGTACCAACCAGGCACTTTCATTCCCGGGTGGCAAAGGCCCACAATTGATTGTTGATGATGGTGGCGATGCAACACTTTTAATTCATAAAGGTTTTGCCGCTGAAAACAACCCGGAATTACTGAAAGTTGAAGGTGAAAATAATGAAGAGAAAGTTGTTATGGATCTGCTTCAGCAAGTTTATGTTGAAGATCCCAAAAGATGGCACCGTACTGCAGAGGAATGGAAAGGAGTTTCTGAAGAAACAACTACCGGAGTTCATCGCTTGTACCAGATGAAAGAAAAAGGAGAACTGCTCATTCCTGCCATCAATGTTAACGATTCGGTAACCAAATCGAAATTTGATAACCTGTACGGTTGTCGTGAATCTCTGGCTGATGGAATAAAGCGGGCTACTGATGTGATGATAGCTGGAAAAGTTGTTGTTGTTCTTGGATATGGTGATGTGGGTAAAGGCTCAGCAAAATCAATGCGCGCCTACGGTTCACGGGTTATTGTTACCGAAATTGATCCAATCTGTGCACTGCAGGCTGCCATGGAAGGCTTTGAAGTTACAACCATTGAAGAAGCTTTAAAGGAGGGGCAGATTTTTGTAACCACTACTGGTAATAAAGATGTACTAACCCTTGAGCATATGAAGCAGATGAAGGATGAAGCTATCGTATGTAACATTGGTCATTTCGACAATGAAATTCAGGTTGAAGGTCTGGAAAGTGATCCTGAAGTTGTAAAAGATACCATTAAACCACAGGTTGATCGTTACAGGTTTAAGGATGGGAATTCGATTTATCTTTTGGCTGAAGGACGTTTGGTGAACCTTGGCTGTGCAACGGGACATCCGTCGTTTGTAATGAGTAATTCATTTACCAACCAAACCCTGGCCCAAATTGACCTTTGGAACAATAAAGATAAATATGATATTGATGTTTATCGCTTACCAAAATACCTTGATGAAGAAGTTGCCAGGCTGCACCTTGAGCAGTTGGGAGTAAAACTTACTAAATTAACACAAGAGCAATCTGATTATTTAGGAATTCCGGTTGAGGGTCCTTATAAACCCGATCACTACCGGTATTAATAAATGATCTGAAATGAAATTTAAGCATCCTTCTTTAAGGGTGCTTTTTTTTTGCAAAAATTACAGTGAATATTTTTTGGGAAGAGTGAATTGATTAAACGTATTCAGAACTTCGAATACAGATCACATTAATTATAAATGTGTAATGTTTCTCCATCATAGTTTGTCTTGAAAGCAAACAATGGATATGTTGCCGGGCCCTGTACCACGGATCCATCCAGTAAAATATATTGTGAACCGGAACATGTGTCGTTTGCCATTATTCCTGATTCATCAACCACAATCTTTGCAAATTTTTCTACGGGATCAAAAATGGTGCAACTATCAGGTTTGTATGTTGGAGTACGTTCGAAAGCTTTAAATTCATCCTGTGTCATACGATAGACGATGATGCCTCTGCTGGGTGGGTTAGCGTAAAGGTATACCCAACCTCCTACACTGTTCAATTGGATGTATTCGGTACTATTGGGCCTTATGAAAATGTTCACATAGCCAGGGTCCACATGGGGTGTTTCATTTTTGTCACACGCCGGAAATGCAAGGGCTATCATAACCAAAACAACAAGTAAATATAAAATATGTTTCGTTTTCAGTAACATAGCAATCGTAATTTTATGCCAAACGCATAGAAATGAATATTATTTTTGAGATTCAGGTGATTTATTCTCTTGGGACACTGTTTTGGTGATTGTCAAATAAAAAAATTGAATAACTTTGGAATTCCTTAAAATGACCAGTGTTTAATGCAAACAACTTAATGAAAAGACTACAACTGCTTATTTATTTGGGATTTTGCTGCATTCCACTGCTTTTTTCTCAATCGTTTGACCCATCAACAGTACAATTCGACTTGTTAAGTTCCGAAAATCAGATTTTGCAAAAAGGTTTATCCCAAAATACAATCTATTGTGTGATGCAGGACAGGCAGGGCTATATGTGGTTTGGGACCTGGGACGGGCTTAATAAGTATGATGGATACAAATTCACAATTTACAATAACCAAAATGGATTAAGCAACACGACAATCAATGCTATTCTTGAGGCGAAGGATGGCAGAATCTGGGTAGGAACGGAATATGGTCTTAATTGCCTTAATCGGGAAACCGGAAGAATAAGTGTATTTCTGCATAACCCTGCCGACAGTGCTTCACTTTCGGACAATTGGATAAATTACCTTTATCAGGACAGGCCAGGAAGAATATTGGTTTGCACTCCCACAGGTTTAAATGTGATGGATACTCATACCGGAAAAGTAGTGCAGTACAGAAGTAGCCTTGCCGGTGCGCGTGCTACACCTAGCAATAATATGAATTTTATTTGTCAGGATAGTAAATCAAATTACTGGGTGGGTTCCGATTTTGGTGTTGTCAGTTACGACCCTGTAAGTGGTGAGAATATCAGGTATCTAAATCGCCCCGGTGACACTGCGAGTTTGTCAAGTAACTTTGTAAATTATATCTTCGAGGATTTTGATCACCATATCTGGGTTGGAACTGATGGGGGGTTAAATTTATTAAATGACAATGACGGTACATTTAAAAGATTTATTCATAATCCGGTCGATCCCTTTAGCATTAGCCATAATCATATTACAAAAATTTATGAAGACCTCGAAAGAAATTTCTGGGTTACTACTGATGGGGGTGGGGTAAATATGCTCAATAAAGAAACCGGAGAATTCCTTCGTGTGATGAACAATCCAAGAGATAATAAATCGCTTGGTAATAACAGGGTTTATGACATTTGTGAGGACAATGTGGGGAACCTGTGGTTTGGTACTTTCATTGGTGCAAGTAAAATTAAGAAATATACCACAGATTTTGAACTTTATGTAATGGATCCGAATAATTCGAATAGTGTCAGGGATAATTTTATTTGGTCGTTTCTCGAAGTTGAACCCGATATTTTTTGGATAGGAACCGATGAGGGAATCAGCGTATATAATATGGTGTTAAATGAGTTTTCGCGTTTAGAAGATATTAATCCTTCGATAAGCAGTTTATCATCTTCAAGAATCCGGTCTTTACTGAAAGATCATTTGGGAAATATCTGGATTGGTACTTTTAATTCGGGGCTGAATTATTTTAATCCAGCAAGCGGAAGCCTGCTCAACTTTAGCCCGTCCAGTCAGGAACAAAACTCAATTTGCGATTTGTATATTCAGTCGTTGTTTGAAGATAGCCGAAAAATGATATGGGTAGGTACCAACAATGGCCTTAATATCATCAACCCCAAAACCCTTAGTATTAAAACGTATAAGCATGATCCAAGACAACCCACTTCCATTCCGGATAACGTTGTGGAATGTATAATTGAAGATAGTGACAGCAATATCTGGCTGGTAACAATGAATGGCTTGTGCGAATATAACCAGGACGAGGATAGTTTTACAACTTTTAGAAACCATGTGAGGGATGATAAAGATTACAGGCCAGAAAAGTATTTTAGTGTTTTCGAAGACAGCGATAGGAATTTTTGGATAGGATCCCGGGGAAGCGGGCTTGATAAGTTTAATAAATCTACACATGTTTTTAATACCTACACTATTGAAGATGGATTACCCAACAACGTAGTCTATGGGGTTGTCGAAGATGAACAGGGATTTTTATGGATGAGTACAAACTGGGGAATTTCAAGATTTGACAAAGCCACTCAAACATTTATGAACTTTGATGTAACAGATGGCTTACAAAGCAATGAATTTAATGCAAATGCGATCCTTAAGAGTCAATCGGGAAAGTTATTTTTTGGTGGTATGAAAGGGTTCAATGCTTTTTACCCCTCAAATATTAAAAATAACCTTGCCATCCCCAAAATTGTAATTACGGCTTTTAAAAAGTTTAACCAAAAGCAGCCTGGGGAAATCCTTGACGGGGATACGATAGAATTAAGCTATAATGATAATTTTTTCAGTTTTGAATTTGCGGCTCTTGACTACACAAACCCTTCAAAAAACCACTATGCTTACATGTTGGAAAACTACAATAAGGACTGGACTTTCGTTCCGGCAAACAGGCATTTCGCAGATTATACCAAGGTAAGCCCGGGAACCTACAGTTTTCGGGTTATTGGGTCGAACAATAACAATGTATGGAATGAAGATGGTGTAACATTAACCATTATTATCAGCCCCCCCTGGTATCAAACATGGTATTTCAGGATTGGTGCCACACTCTTGCTGTTTTTCCTGATATGGACATTTATTTATCTCAGGGTACGGCAGATAAGAAAAAAGCATAAAATGGAGAAAAAAGTCTTGCAGATTGAGAAGCAACTATTTGATATCCAACAAAAGGCTTTAAGGCTACAAATGAACCCTCACTTTATTTTTAACTCACTTAATTCTATTCAGAGTTATGTTTTAACCAAAGATGTGGATTTAGCTGTAAATTATCTTGGGCGTTTTTCTCAGCTAATGCGGTTAATTTTATCAAATTCACGTGAATCGGTAGTTTCGCTCGCCGATGAATTAAAAGCTGTTCAGCATTACCTTGAGATTGAAAAACTCCGTTTCGAGGAAAAGTTCACCTATAATATACTGGTCGATCCTGAAATTGATGCTGAATTTACCGGGGTGCCCCCGATGATCCTTCAACCCTACATCGAGAATGCCATAATACATGGCCTAGTTCATAAACTCACTCCTGGCCAAATTGCAATCAGGTTTCAGCAAAAGGGTTCCTGGTTGTTATGCAGTATAGAGGACAATGGAGTTGGCCGTTCAAAAGCTGCCGAAATAAAACGACAATCCGGCCTTAACTCTAAATCCAGGGGAATGATGATAACCAAGGAGAGGCTTGAAATCCTAAGTAAAAAATCGGACGAGAAATTTTCGGTCAAAGTTATTGACTTAAAAGATGAAAATGGAGAGCCAGCAGGCACCAGGGTTGAGTTATTGATTTTCCCGCAAGAGATTTAAAAGTTAGCTTCTGTGTTTTTATTATTACCTTCTTTCCTGAAACCATCATGAATTCAGCTTGATCAATCTAAATAATTGGAATGGTGTTTATTTATAATTACTAAAAATTATGCTCTAATGGTAATAAAATGATCTCCGGTTAAACTATTTTGTTGATATTTGACCCTAAATTTTTTTCAAAAAGATTTCGATAATTTTGGTGAAAGCAGTAATCATAGAAGATGAAAAAAAGTCGCGTTTGGCTTTGCTGAGTATGCTGGGCAGATACTGCACCAATGTAATGGTACAGGCTGAGGCTTCCGGTGTAAAAACAGGAATTGAAGCCATCAGGAAACACAACCCGGATGTGATTTTTTTGGATATACAAATGCCTGATGGTAGTGGCTTTAGGTTGCTTGAAGAATTTGGTGAGGTTGATTTTGAGATTATTTTCACTACTGCTTTCGACCAATATGCAATCAAAGCCATAAAGTATAGCGCACTCGATTACCTGCTCAAGCCTATCGTACCTCAGGAACTGATTGATGCTGTTGAAAAAGTTGAAGCAAAAAAAATTGCAAAAAACGCAAACCTGAACAAAAATATCGATGTGTTGCTGGATAATTTAAAAGCCTCAACAAAAGAGTCGCCCAAGATTATTCTATCCACAGCCGAAAAAATTCATGTTATAAAAATTGATGATATTATCAGATGTGAATCAGATAATTATTACACCAATTTCTTTTTTTCAGATGGTAATAAATTACTTATATCCAAAACCCTTAAGGAGAATGAAGGTGTTTTAAAGGACCATAACTTTATTCGCCCCCACAAGTCACATCTCGTAAATGCAAAGTATATTAAAGGTTACATGAAGCATGATGGAGGATATATTGTGATGAGTGATGAAAGTAAGATACCGGTTTCGAGAAGGAAAAAAGAATCGATAATAGAAATAATTAATAATTTGTAATCAAAATACTAGGGGAATTAGATACTAAATTAATACTAACTTAAATCAAACCACTGAAGATAAATCAGATTAGACGAAACGGAAAATACTTAAAAATCAATGCTTTTAGAACTTCGAATATCCTTGGTTCTTGGCCTGAAATGCTTGGGGAGGCAATAAAAAAAGGGCAAAACCGGTAACTGATTTTTAAAAACCGTTAACTGATTATTTCTTTACAAGTGGTTGTTATTCGCCTACTTTTACAGGTAAAAGTTACTCTGATTGAATAAGATGGATGAGTTTTTATACATATTGTTCCTTGTTGGATGGTTGGCATTTTCTGTTTATCAGCAAAGCCAAAAGAAAAAGCGCAAAGAGGCTTTGAAGCAGGCGGCTGATCAACAACAAGCAGATGAGGGTCAGGCAGCACAACAAGAAGAGCGGTCTGGTAATTATACTGTTGTTCCTGAAGAAAAGGTACAGAAAAAAACTGATTTCAGAAAGACATTAGAGGAATTATTACTGGGTGAAGAGGTCAGCCTTGAAACGATTCCGGAAGAAGAAGCTCAATCGCTTGAAATTATCCCGGAAAAGGAATACGTAAAGGAAAATAAATATCAAAAATATTCCCAGGAAAAGTTGGTCGAAAAGTGGGATGAATTTGAACGTAAAAATGAAGTAGTTTTAAAAGAAGATGATAAGGATAAAAGGGCTTTGGAACATCATTTCGATCTTCGAAATGCAGTGATTTATGCTGAGATCCTTAATAGGAAATATGTTAATTAATCGTAAAATTAAAAAAGTTGTAAGCGCAAAAAGGTTTGGTTAATACATTTATTTATTAGTAATTTTACCGCCCTTTAGCACAAAGGTATAATCTAACGCAAAATTATATGGTATGTTAAGAAATTTACTGTTAACTATTGGAATTGTACTAGCTACAAGCCTGTCGGTGTTTTCACAGATGGGTTCTCTTCAGGGGAAGATTCTTGACAAGGATACAAAAGAACCTATTCCTTTCGCGAATGTGGCAGTATTTTCAGGAGGCGAACTGGTAACAGGATCGACTACTGATTTTGATGGGAATTACACCATCAAGCCCTTGTCGGCTGGTACCTACAATGCCAGGGCATCCTTTATTGGATATCAGACAAAGGAAATTGCAGGAGTAATTATTGGTGGTGATAAAATTACCTTCCAGGACATTGAGCTGAGCATGACGTCAGAAACTCTGGAGACGGTGGAGGTGATTGACTACAAGGTACCACTTATCTCCAAAGACAAAACTGTATCAGGTGCAACTGTTACTGCCGAAGAGATTGCAAAAATGCCTAACCGGTCAGCTACATCAATTGCTACAACGGTTGGTGGTGTTTATTCAGATGCCGACGGTGGTAATATCAGTATTCGTGGACAACGTTCCTCCGGTACTGCTTATTACATTGATGGTATCAGGGTTGTCGGTTCAAATGCCCTGCCGGAATCTGCCATCGGGCAGGTAAACGTAATCCTGGGTGGTACGCCGGCGAAGTATGGCGATGCCACGGGTGGTATTATCAGTGTTACTACCAAAGGGCCATCAAGAGAATTTGGAGCAGGTTTTGAGTTACAAACCTCCCAATTTCTTGATAAATTTGGCTTCAACCGCCTCGGATTTAACTTTCAGGGGCCATTGATCAGCAAGGTAGAAAACAACACGAAAAAATCAATCCTTGGATATTTTATTGCAGGTGATGTGATTTATCGTAAAGATGGCAGCCCATCGGCTTCAGGCACGATAGATAAAGTACAGGATGATTTTCTGAACTACCTGAAGGAATCTCCACGGAGACCAACAGGTACAGGATACGGTTTGTACGATAATGCCCAATATACCAGGATGGAGAATACAGAGTCAATCGTTCAAACTCAAAATACGGAAAGGACTGAAGTAAACGTCTCGGGTAAGCTTGATTTGCTTACTTCACCTACAATTAACCTAACCTTTGGTGGTACATTCAACTACCGAGATTTTAATGCATTTAACTATTATGGCTCTCTGTTCAACTATGAAAATAACGCACATGTGAACAATACAACATGGAGGGTTTTTGGTAGGTTCACGCAGAGGTTCCCGGTTAACAAAGAAAGTACTTCAGTTGTTAAGAATGTGTATTACTCCATCCAGGCTGATTATACAAAATTCAATCAAACTGTTGAGGATGCTACCCATCAGGACAATCTTTTCAATTATGGCTACCTTGGTAAATTCCAGACAACCAGGAGAAAATCCTACGAATTAGGAACCGACACTGTTGATGGTACTATATATACTAATGTAAACCTTCATAATGCTTACCAGGATACAGGCTTTTATTTTAATGCATATGATATTAACCCTGTTGTAGCACGTTACACTGAGCAGTATTACGAATTTTATCCCGATAAAGGTAACTGGAGATTTCCTTCAACTGGTAATTGGTTAAATTATAACCAGGTACAGTTGTATGGCGGATTGTTAAATGGACAGTCGCCAGATCCTGTATACACCATGTGGTCAAATGTTGGCACCCAATTTAACGGTTATCAGGTAACGGATAATTCCCAGATTGGAATTACTGCTAATGCTTCTGCTGATATAGGAAATCATGCTCTTCAGTTTGGTTTGCAATACGAGCAACGGAAAAACTCAGCTTATGGCTATAATCCTGTAAACTTCTGGGGGCATTCGCGTCTGATTACAAATGCACATATCGCCGAGTTAGATAAAAGCAATCCTCAGTTGGTGACTGTTGATGGGGTTTTCCAGGATACAATTAACTACACCAGGTTATACAGCCCCGTTGAGCAAAGGGTTTTCGATATCAACCTGAGGAAAAAGATGGGATTGCCAATAGAAGGTACAGATTGGATAGACATTGATTCTTACGACGTAAATACAAGGACAATCAGTTATTTTGATGAAGATAACAATTTGATTAAAGATGTTCCGGTTGAAGGTGGTCTTTCAGTAGATATGTTTAGTCCTGATGAACTTTTGAATGATGGAACCAGCTACGTTTATTATTATGGTTACGATCCGTATGGTAATAAGCAAAGTAGCCGTCCGGCGTTCAACGATTTCTTTGATAAGACCATTAAAGATGATATTGGAAGAGATCAATTCACCCGTGATATTGCTGCCTTTGAGCCAATTTACATGGCAGGTTATATTCAGGATAAATTTGATTTTGATGATCTTATTTTCAACATTGGTGTTCGTGTCGACCGTTATGACGCTAACCAGATGGTGTTAGCTGACCCCTATTTATTTTATGCTGCATATACTGTAGATGAAGCTCCCCAGGTAGGTGGTATCGATGCTGATCATCCTGATAATATTAGTGGAGATGCTGTGGTTTATATTGACAATAAGGATAACCCGACCGAAATTACTGGTTACCGTGAAGGTAGTACATGGTACAATGCTCAAGGAACAGTAATCCAGAATCCGGAGGTGCTCGATGCCGGGAACGGTATAACACCATACCTTATTAACCCTGACCAGCAAAATGTAAGTGCTGATGTTTTTAAGGATTATGACCCCCAGGTAAGTGTTATGCCTCGTATTTCTTTCTCATTCCCAATTTCGGATGAAGCATTGTTTTTTGCACATTACGACATTCTTACACAAAGGCCTACAGGGTTGTCACGTATGAACCCTGTGGAGTACTATTATATTAACAAGCAGGGTAGTATAAATAATCCTAATTTGAAACCTACCAAAACAATTGATTACGAACTGGGTTTCCAACAGAAAGTCAGCAATACATCTTCGATAACAATTACTGCTTTCTATAGGGAAATGCGCGATCAAATTCAGTATTACCGTTATACCGGTGCATACACCGGAGGTTCAAACCTTTATTATTCGTACAATAATATCGACTTTGGAACAGTAAAGGGATTAACCTTTGAATATGATCTTAGAAGAACCAACAACGTAAGGGCGAGGATAAGTTATACCATGCAGTTTGCCGAAGGTACCGGATCCAGCCCAACTACTGCTGCTGCGCTGGTAAATGCTGGCCTTCCAAACTTAAGAACGATTTTCCCATTGAACTGGGATAGAAGGCATGCGTTTAATATCGTTCTGGATTATCGTTTTGGTGCAGGGAAAAATTATAACGGGCCTACATCCACCAAAACAATAAAAGGTACTGATCAGGTTAAAACAACCCAATGGTTGAAAAACTTTGGTGTCAACCTTACCTTGGGTGGGGGTTCAGGAACACCTTATACACGCTCTGAAAATATTATTGGAACCTATGCCAGTGGTGGAAGTAGACTGCTTGAAGGATCAATTAATGGTTCAAGACTGCCATGGCAATTCAGAACTGATATGCGGATTGACAAGGATTTTGACCTTTCGAAAAATCCAAATTCTTCTACTTATCTTAATGTATATTTTCAGATCTTAAATTTATTTAACACAAAGAATATTACCGGAGTATATGCTGCAACTGGTAGCGCGGATGATGATGGATACCTTAGCGCACCTGAATGGCAGGAATACATCAATAACCAATTAGATCCTCAGGCATATAGTGATTTGTATACACTAAGAATGAATACTCCAAATAATTACAGTACACCACGACAGATCAGATTGGGTGTTATTTTTAATTTCTAATAATTGGTAACAAAATATAGACGATATTCTGGGAAATAAAAAATTATGATAAGTATGAAGAACATATTACAAATTCTGCTGATATTCCTGGGGCTGTTTTTAATTGCACATGGAAGTTATGCAAAAGAATTAATCACGGAAAGAGATTTAAAAACAAAAGAACTTAAAGCAGGTGCCGCCGGTTGTTCGGCTGGTGCTGGCTTTGCTTTTCTGGAAATTAATAACATACGGGCTCGTATCAACACTGGTGGTGATATGTGGTGGAACTTTGATGCAGCACAATATTATGTGCCTGCGCAAAGTCTAAAAACCTCCATGTTTTCTGCATCACTCTGGATAGGTGGTCTTGACGTAAACGGACAGCTAAAATTGGCCGGGCAAAGATATCGTGGAAATGGTGATGACTACTGGCCGGGACCACTCTCCATCGATGGTTCTGCAGCCGTTGATGAAGAAACTTGCTCACAATATGATAAGCTCTTTAAAATTTCCAGGGCTGAAATAGACGAGTACCTGGCATGGTGGAATAGTACAAACAGGAGTGAAGAGTATCCTGATTACTCAATTCCTCTCTCAATCCTTGAGTGGCCTGCCCATGGTGATGTATCAAAAAACCAGAGCTATTACCTTGCTCCTTTTTATGATGAAAACGGAGATGGTGATTATGATCCAAATGTGGGTGATTATCCTTATTATGATGTCGACAACAGTTTGTGTAAGACTTTAACACCGACAATGGACGCTGAATATTATTACCCTGATGATCCTGAGAACTGGAGATATGGAATTCTTTCCGACCAGGTAATTAAAGGTGACCAAACACTCTGGTGGGTGTTTAATGATAAAGGAAATGTCCACACCGAAACAACAGGTGCACCTATTGGCATGGAATTGAGGGGGCAGGCCTTTGGCTTTGCTACTAATGATGAGATCAACAACATGACCTTTTATAGTTATGAAATTATTAACCGTTCAACCTTTACACTTACCCAGACCTATTTTAGTCAGTGGGTTGATACTGACCTTGGTTTCGCCGGTGATGACTTTGTAGGTTGTGATGTGAAGCGTGGTTTGGGATACTGTTATAATGGTGTAGCTATTGATGGTACTGGACAACCCGAGGCATACGGTGTACAACCACCAGCCATTGGCGTCGACTTTTTCCAGGGCCCATATATGGATCCCGATGGACTTGATAACCCAAAATATCAATTTCTCATTGATCCGGGCACAGGTGATACAATCGATCAAATTCAACTTTGTGATGTAAGTATCAATGGTATTAATTTCGGTGACGGAATTGTAGACAATGAGCGTTTTGGTATGCGCCGTTTTGTTTATCACGACAACTGTGGTGGTGGACCTACTTGCGATCCCCAAATTGCTCCTGAATATTATAACTTTCTTCGTGGTATCTGGAAGGACAATACTAAAATGCAATATGGTGGAAATGCCCACTTCCCGGATGCTGACGGGCCCGAGACTGACTTTATGTTCCCTGATGATACTGACCCTTGTAACTGGGCTACCGGGGGACAACCACCGAACGCTGGATGGAACCAAAATGGAAAATTCTGGAATGAACAATCTGCAAATAATACCCCGTTCGACCGTCGTTTTATGCAGTCTGCAGGGCCATTCGACCTGTTACCAGGTGCTGTAAACTATATTACTGTTGGTATCCCCTGGGCACAAGCAACATCTGGTGGCCCCTGGGCTTCAGTTCAATTGCTCAGGGTAGTGGATGACAAGTGTCAGGCTTTATTTGATAACTGTTTTAAAGTACTTGACGGACCTGATGCCCCGGATCTTACATTCCTGGAGATGGATCGTGAATTTATTGTTTTTATATCCAACAGAAAAGGATCGAACAACTACCGTGAATCCTACAGTGAAATTGATCCAAACATTCAGTTGGCTGATTCAATCCCTGAGGATGAGCGTGATTCACTCAGAACATATAACTTTGAAGGTTATCAAATCTTTCAATTGAGATATGCAGATGTAAGTCCTGAGAGTTTACATGACCCGGACGTAGCACGTCTTGTTGCACAATTCGACATTAAGAATGGCATAACTAAATTGGTGAATTATTATTATAACCAGGCTATTGGTGGTAACGTTCCTGTGGTAGAGGCAATTGGTGGCGATGAAGGGATCAGCCATTCATTTGAACTTACTGAGGATGCTTTCGCCGAAAAGGATCCCAAGGTTGTAAATCACAAGCAATACTATTATATGGTTCTGGCCTATGCTTTCAACGAATACCAGCCCTATTCTCAGGAGCCTGGCGTTGTCAACGGACTTTACGGTCAAAAGAAACCATATCTTGCCGGACGTAAAAACATAAAAGTTTATACTGCTATACCACATAAAACTGTAAATGGTGTGACTATTAATTCAAGCTATGGAGATGGATTTGAGGTTACCAGGTTACAGGGACAGGGAAATGGTGGACATGAATTAGTAATGAAGCAGGAAAGTATTGATGAAGTTATGACAAAACCTCCTGCCGGTGAAGATAATGTATATGGAGACGATGACTACCCAATTGTTTACAAACCTACTTACGAGGCAAACTTTGGCCCACTGGATGTAAAGGTTGTTGACCCTCTTAATGTACAGGCTGGAGAATTTGTGTTGAGATTTATCGATGTTATCACACCTGCAACAGATAGTATTAAAATTGGCAATGCCAAATGGGTGCTTACTGATGCATCAGGCAACGAGTATTATTCAGATACAACAATAAATATTAGAAACGAGCAAATTATCCCTGAATTGGGAATATCAGTAAACATAGAGAAAATTGGTTATCCTGGTGATTCATTATCTGTAAATAACGGGTTTATAAATTCGACCATTTATTACGGTGATAGTTCAGTACGCTGGTTGAATGGTATTCCGGATTTTGATGTACCTGGTTCGCCATTTAACTGGATCAGATCTGGTATTTATAAAGATGATCAGAATACAAGATTTAATGACTGGGATATGGCTGGTGATAATCCCTGGGATGCTGGTCAGTATTACGAAAAGATAATTAATGGAACATGGGGACCTTATTGTATGACTGCCGCTAATGATCAGATTAATATTGCGCCGGCATATAATAAAATATCCAAAAGTACTTCAATATTAGCTGGTCTTGCAAGTGTAAATGTTGTTATAACCGCTGACAAATCGAAATGGACTCGTTGTCCGGTAATTGAGATGTGCCCTGATCCATTATTGGCCCAGGGAGGTGCACAACAATATACTTTACGGGCATCACCATCTATTGATAAAGACGGTAATTTTGCTGAGCCAAATGCATTGCCCAGCGATAGCCCCAATGATCCTTCTTACATCAATGGAACTGGTATGGGATGGTTCCCTGGATATGTGGTCAATATAGAAACTGGTGAACGCTTGAATGTGATGTATTCTGAAAATTCATGGCTTTCCGGTGAGAACGGAAGTGACATGCAATGGAATCCAACATCTAATTTAACGGACCAACAGTTTAACATACTCTTTGGTGGGATGCACTATTTGTATATTATGAAACACATCGACCTTCAGTATGGAGCAAATGTTTATCAGTATCCTGCTTATGACGCCGGTAAAACAATTCGCGATTCACTCACCGGTACATTACCTGCTATATTAAACCTTACATCGCTTTATTCAAGTGCGATGTATGTAAATATGCCCTTATCTGTTAGTGATTCAACATGGTTACCTGAAGGAAATGATGCTACTGTTGAAATCAGGATTTCCAAACCTTATGAAAGGTATTTTTCAACTGCATTGGATTCACTTAATGATAGAAATCAGAATGATTACAATCCGATGTATTCATTTAACACGGCAGGAGCCGAAACTGGCACCTATACTGATGCTAAGAATCAAACTGATCTTGATTTGATCAATGTTGTGCCTAATCCTTACTATGCTTATGCTGATGGACCGGGATATGAGAGAAATCAGCTTGATAACAGGATTAAAATTACTAATCTGCCACAAAAATGTGTGGTGACAATTTACAACGTGGCTGGTATACTTATCAGGCAATACGATGTTGATAGAGCCGGTATTTCTAATCCCAGGGGATCTACAAATGGGGTTATTACTGAAACCATGACTTCGATTGATTGGGATTTGAAGAACTATGCAGGAATACCTATTGCAGGAGGTCTTTACCTGATTCATGTTAAGGAAACCGGGGGCCGATACGGCGAAAGGGTAATTAAATGGTTTGGTGCAATGAGACCTGTTGACCTAAACACATTCTAATAAATCCTAGACTGAAATTATGATTCAAACTATAAAATCAGAGAGTATGAAAAATATTTATAGATATATCATCGCAATTTTCTTAACAGGATTATTAATTGTCCCAATACAGGAAGTTGACGCTGGAAATAAAGACAGGTCAGGTCAGGCCGGAGCACAGGAATTATTAATTAATCCTTGGGCAAGAAGTTCCGGTTGGGGCGGTGTAAATGTTGCCAATTCACGAGGTCTTGAAGCCATCTTTACCAATGTTGCTGGTACTGCTTTTACTCCACGCACCGAAATTATCTTTGCCAATACCGATTATCTGAGCGGAGCTGACATTAATATTATGACTTTTGGTATTTCACAGCGAGTGGGAGAGTCGGGTGCATTAACAATTGCTATTATGTCAATGAATTTTGGTGATATTCAGGTAACTACTATTGATAGTCCTGATCCATCTGATGGAAGCATTGGGACTTTTTCACCAACACTGATGAACATTAATATTGCCTATGCAAAGGCCTTCTCAAATAGTATTTATGGTGGTTTTAACCTGAAGATCATTTCTGAATCTATTTCCGATTTAAGTGCTGTAGGTGTTGCGATTGATGCTGGTATTCAGTATGTGACCGGTGAGAAGGAAAATATAAAGTTTGGTATTTCACTTAAAAATGTTGGTACAACGATGAAATTTACTGGTGACGGTTTATCATTCAGGGGATTTTATTCGCAATTTTCAACAACATCACCAACTTTCGAACAGCGTAAAGCCGACTTTGAACTCCCGGCTACACTGATGATTGGAGGTGCTTATGATTTCTTATTTGGTGAAAGCAGGTTTACCCTTGCCGCAAATTTCCAATCTAATTCATTCACTAAGGATCAGTTTACTTTAGGTGGTGAATATGCATTCAGGAAGTATTTGATGCTAAGAGCGGCTTACACCTACGAAGAAGGAATAACCCAAAAAAGTGAACGTACAACAGTTTATACCGGGCCAAGTGCTGGTATCACAGTTCAGGTTCCATTTGGTAAAGAAAAAGAGAAAGCTTTTTCAATCGACTATTCATACCGTGCTACCGATCCCTTTGCCGGCATCCATACCATGGGATTACGCCTTAACTTATAAATAGCTAACAGCTTAACAAAATAATTATAATTTTGCATTTTATTTAAGACCCTTTTTCAGAAAAGGGTCTTTTATATTATTAAAGCAGTAAATATTTAAACCGGAATTTATTATGTCTGGAATTCAATATTATAGTGAAGAGGGACTTAAGAATCTCAAGGAAGAATTAAATCACCTTGTTAGAGTGGAGCGGCCTTCCATTTCAAAGCAGATTGCTGAAGCAAGAGATAAGGGTGATCTTTCGGAAAATGCTGAGTACGATGCAGCCAAAGAAGCACAGGGTTTGCTCGAGTTAAAGATTTCTAAAATGCAGGAAGTGCTGATAAATGCAAGAATCCTGGATGAATCTAAGCTAGACACTTCGAAGATTTTGTTGCTCTCAAAGGTGAAAATTAAAAACCTGAAAAATGGAAATTCCATGCAATATACTATTGTACCTGAAAGTGAAGCCGACTTAAAATCAGCGAAGATTTCTGTTAACTCTCCCATTGCAAAAGGTTTATTGGGTAAGAAAATTGGAGACAAGGCCGAAATTAAAGTTCCTGCTGGAACAATTGAATTTGAAATCATCGAAATCTCGAGATAGGAATTTAAGAAGATGGCAATTTGAATTGCTAAATAGTTTATTATGACTATTTAGCAATTTTTTTTTGATATTTGTTAACTTTGTTAACTAAAACGAAATCAAATAAACATTATGAGTACCATTTTTACAAAGATTATTAATGGTGAAATCCCATCATACAAAATAGCCGAGGACGAGAATTATTATGCTTTTTTAGATATTAACCCCTTGTCCAAAGGTCATACCCTGGTAGTACCCAAAAAAGAGGTAGATTATATATTTGACCTGAATGATGGTACACTGGAAGGTTTATTTTCCTTTTCAAAAAAGGTGGCAAAAGGAATTAAAAAAGTAATTGATTGTAAAAGAATTGGAATTGCTGTTTTAGGTCTCGAGGTGCCGCATGCTCATGTGCATCTTGTCCCGATTAATGGTATTTACGATATTGATTTCAGCAAACCTAAATTAAATTTAACACCAGATGAATTCGTTAATATTGCTGATGAAATCAAACGATCGATTTGATCCAGTATAAAACCTTCAAATGAGAAAGCAAGTTGATTTTCTAGTGATTGGTACCGGGATTGCAGGTTTGAGTTATGCGCTTAAAGTTGCAGATCATGGTAAAGTATGCATTGTAACCAAAACTGAAGCACAGGAAACGGCTACTCGATATGCTCAGGGAGGAATTGCTGCAGTGATGTATACCCCGGACACGTATGAAAAGCATATAAAGGATACACTTATTGCCGGTGATGACCTTAACGATGAGAATATAGTTCGTATTACCATTACAGAATCAACCGAACGAATTAAGGAACTGATTGTGTGGGGTACTGAGTTCGACAGGACTTCCACAGGGAGATACGATTTAGGCAAAGAAGGTGGGCATTCGGAGCATAGGGTGTTACATCATAAGGACAATACAGGACTTGAAATTCAGCGGGCCTTGCTGTTGCAGGCTAAATCTCATCCAAATATTGAAATTCTCGAAAACACCTTCTCATTGGATATAATTACACAGCATCATTTTGGAGAGGAATTAAGCAGGCGTCGTAATAATATTGAATGTTATGGTGCTTATGTCCTTGATTTACAAACCAACATAATCCACACCATTTTAGCTAAAACCACCATGATCTGTTCTGGAGGTGCTGGTAATGTTTATGCAACAACCACAAACCCCGAGGTGGCTACCGGTGATGGCATTGCAATGGTGTACAGAGCCAAGGGAAATGTTGAGAAAATGGAATTCATTCAGTTTCATCCGACGGCTTTGTACAATCCAAAGGAGAAACCATCATTTCTGATTACTGAAGCACTGCGTGGTTTTGGTGCAGTCCTGAAAAATCTTGATGGTGGAGAATTTATGCACAAATACGACAAGCGTCTGTCCCTCGCACCCCGCGACATCGTTGCCAGGGCCATCGACAATGAATTAAAATTAAGTGGCAACGACTGTGTTTACCTTGATTGCCGACATATTGATAAAAATGAATTGATCACAGGATTTCCAACCATTTACGCAAAATGTTTAAGTGCCGGTATCGATATTACGAGAGATATGATTCCCGTGGTACCTGCTGCACATTACACCTGTGGAGGAATTAAAGTAGATGAATATGCCCGCAGTTCCATAAACAGGCTTTATGCTAGTGGTGAGTGTGCTTCCACAGGTTTGCATGGAGCAAATCGATTGGCCTCAAACTCACTGCTTGAATCAATAGTCTTTTCTCACAGGGCCAGTATTGATGCGATAAGCAAATTTAATTCCATTGATTTTCGAACTGAGACACCTGATTGGGATGCAGAAGGAATGGTTTTAAACGAGGAAATGATTTTGATAACACAAAGTCTTAAAGACCTGCAAGCCATTATGAGCAGCTATGTTGGAATTGTACGATCAAACTTACGATTGAAACGGGCTCTTGATAGGCTTGAGATTCTTTATCGTGAAACCGAAGAATTATATGATAAATCAATCCTGACGGTTAAATTGTGTGAACTCAGGAATATGATCAATGTTGCTTACCTGGTCATTAAAATGGCACAACAACGTAAAGAAAGCAGGGGTCTTCATTATTCCCTTGATTATCCGAGGGTGAACGATACCAGTAAATTAAATATGTAAGGGGCAGGATGAATCAACAACGATTTATATCATTAATAAAAAACCCTGAACAACTAGAAACAGGGAATTCGACAGAGATTAAAGACTTGTTGGACCAGTTTCCCTATTGTCAATCAGCCCAACTGCTTTACCTGTTATCCTTGCTTCATGAAAACGATATTCGTTATGAAAGCCGGCTTAAACTTGCTGCAGCCTATGCTGGCGATCGCACTATTTTAAAGGATTTGGTTGTTGAATTTGATAAGCTTGCTACGGAAAAAGTAATTTTTGGATTAGATTCTGATCTTCCTGAATCCGCAGATGATCCTGAAAAAGTAAATCAAGAAGAAGTAAAACCTGTTGAGCCGGTCATATCTAAACCTGATAAGCAGGTTGAAAAGGATGAATCACCTGCCAGAGTAAAGTCACATGAAGAAGCGAAGGAAAAAGATAAAACACCACCAGCCAAAACAGAAGATAGAAGCAAGGAATCTGATGAAATAAAACGTAAATGGAAAAGGTTTACCAAAAAGGAAACCAGGAACCTGAAGGCTGAGCTTGATAAAATAAGGGCCGAAATTGAGGAATTAGAACTTTTGATTGAAGAAACCGGGAAAAAGGTAGAGAAAACAAAGCAGGATCAGGATAAACTGAAATCCAGAGCTAAGCCGGCCGTCAAAATTCCAAAAAAAGCTAAACCATCTGTCAAAGGAAAAACTACTGTTGCTGACAAAAAGGAAGAAAAGCCAGTGGAAAAGATGCAGAAGACAAAGTCAGAAATCATTGATCGCTTTATCCAAAATTCGCCACGCATTTCCCGTTCAAAATCAGATTTTTTTAACCCTGTGGATTGGGCACGAAAAAGTGCTATTGATAAAGAGGAAATAGTTAGTGAAACCCTTGCCAAAATATATCATAACCAAGGAAATACAGAAAAGGCCATTAAAATTTATAAGAAATTATCTTTGAAATATCCGGAAAAAAGTAGTTACTTTGCAGCCCTTATTGAAAAAATAGGGTCAGAAAATAATCTAAATACTTGATACTATGGGTCTTTTTGTATTAATTACCGTGTTGATTTTGATAATTGCTGTACTTATTGTACTTGTTGTTTTGGTACAAAATTCAAAGGGTGGTGGACTGGCTTCAAACTTTGCTGGTTCTAATCAATACATGGGCGTAAGAAAAACTGCTGATTTTCTTGAAAAAGCGACATGGTCGCTTGCTATTGCCATGTTATTTTTTGTATTGTTGTCATCCAAGATCATCCCAAAATATGATGGGCAAGTCGAATCTACTGACACTGAGATTAGGGGAGCAATTGAGGACATCCCTGTTTCAACAATTCCTTTTGATCCTGCTCAAAATGCTACCGAGGAACCTGCCGGTACCGATGACGGTGGTGAGAATAATGAGTAGGTAAAACTGTCAGAAGTAAAACATTAAAAAATTAGTGTCAGAATGTCATAGATGTTCTGACATTTTTTTTGTCTGATTCCGTGAGAGAAAAATAGTACGGCCACCATTCGATCTAATAGCCATCCTTAATGCAAACCATGCAATTTTAAAAGTTTTTTGTTATGTTACTTAAATAAAACCAGTGTTTTATGGCCTGTCAACAAAATCAGACGTTTTATTGGCACTTGTTACATTTCGTTTATCCGGAGAAATAGAAATCAGTCAACCTTTTATTTTGATTGGAACTACAAAAAGTTTAGATGACAGATTTTATTTTGGCATACATTGTGATTAGCCGACATCTGTCAATGGAAAAAATTGAAATTAATATATTAAAAAATCAATAAATAATAAAGACAAATGACAAAAGTAAACATCAAACCATTAGCTGACAGGGTTGTAATTGAACCTTCAGCAGCTGAAGAGAAAACAGCAGGTGGACTTATTATCCCTGATACAGCAAAAGAAAAACCACAGAAAGGTACAGTAGTGGCTGTCGGACCTGGTACAAAGGACGCTCCGGTTACTGTTAAAGAAGGTGATGTTGTTCTTTACGGCAAGTATGCCGGAACAGATATTAGTGTTGATGGTAACGATTACCTCATCATGCGTGAATCTGATTTGGTAGCAATAGTTTAATAATTGAATAAGATAATTAAAACATAAAAATTTAGAAAAATGGCAAAAGATATCATATTTGATCTCGCAGCAAGAGAAGCTTTAAAAAAAGGAGTTGATGCTCTTTCTGACGCAGTTAAAGTAACTCTCGGCCCTAAAGGCAGAAACGTAATTATTGATAAATCTTTCGGTGCACCTGCAGTAACCAAAGACGGTGTTACTGTTGCAAAAGAAATTGAACTGTCAGATGCGGTTGAAAACATGGGCGCCCAAATGGTAAAGGAAGTTGCTTCCAAAACCAACGACCTTGCTGGTGACGGTACTACCACAGCTACAGTTTTGGCACAGGCCATCGTTACAACTGGATTGAAAAATGTAACAGCAGGTGCTAATCCAATGGATTTGAAAAGAGGCCTCGACAAAGCAGTTACAGCAGTTGTTGAAGGATTGAAAAAACAAACCAAAGAAATTGGTGACAGTTCTGAAAAAATTGAGCAGGTAGCTTCTATTTCTGCCAATAACGACAATGCAGTTGGTAAAATGATTGCCGATGCAATGGGCAGAGTGAAAAAAGAAGGTGTTATCACCATTGAGGAAGCCAAAGGAATTGAAACTTACGTTGATGTAGTTGAAGGTATGCAATTTGACAGGGGATACATTTCACCTTATTTTGTAACTGATACCGAAAAAATGGAAGCAGTTTACGAAAGTCCTTACATCCTTATCCACGATAAGAAGATTTCGGTAATGAAGGATCTTCTTCCAATTCTTGAGAAAGTTGCCCAGAGTGGACGCCCATTGATGATTATTGCTGAAGATGTTGAAACTGAAGCTTTGGCTACACTTGTAGTAAACAAGCTCAGAGGCGGACTAAAAGTGGTTGCTGTTAAAGCTCCCGGATTTGGTGACAGAAGGAAAGAAATGCTGGAAGATATTGCAACTTTGACAGGAGGTACAGTTATCTCCGAAGAAAAAGGTTACAAACTCGAAGATGCAACTACAGAATATCTTGGTGATGCTGAAAAGGTAACTATTGATAAAGAGAATACAACCATCGTTAGTGGTAAAGGAAATAAGGAAGATATTGATGGCCGTGTAGCTCAAATCAAAAAGCAAATCGAAACCACAACATCTGATTATGACAAAGAAAAACTTCAGGAAAGGCTTGCAAAATTAGCAGGTGGTGTTGCAGTGATTTACGTTGGTGCTGCCAGTGAAGTTGAAATGAAATCAAAGAAAGACCTTTTTGATGATGCATTAAACGCTACCCGCGCTGCCATCGAAGAAGGAATTATTCCTGGTGGTGGAGTTGCCTACTTGCGCACTTTGGGATTACTTGATGATTTGAAAGGTGACAATGAAGATGAAGAAACTGGTATTGCTATCATGAGGAGGGCACTCGAAGAACCTCTTCGTCAGATTGTTGAAAACGCCGGAATGGAAGGTTCTGTTGTTGTTAACAAGGTAAAAGATGGTAAAGGTGACTACGGATTTAATGCAAGAACCGAGGTTTACGAAAACCTTTTCGACGCTGGTGTTATCGATCCAACTAAAGTGGCACGGGTTGCCCTTGAAAACGCTTCTTCAATTGCAGGTATGTTATTAACTACCGAATGTGTGATTTCAGAGCATAAAGATGAAAATGCTGCTGCGGCTGCGCCGGCAATGCCAGGTGGAATGCCTCCAGGTGGTATGGGTGGTATGTACTAAAACTTGCATCCAACCAATACAATACAAAGAGGCTGTCTCAAAAGAGAGATAGCCTCTTTTTTTATACAATAGGTATTGATTTTGAACCAGGTGTAAGTGTTGGTAAATCTTTGGATATATCGGTTATCAAATTTATGCCCGGGGTTTTACCTTTTTCAAAACTGCCATATCGCTCTTCAATCCCAAGATATTGTGCGCCATTCAGGCTAGACCATTTTAAAACCTCGTGCAGTGGAATTTCGGGGAAAGCATAAGTTATTGTTTTCATCTCTTCCAAAACAGATAATTGGTGGTTTGAAGCAAGGCTGTCAGTACCAATAGTTAGTTTGTTTGTTTTGCTTCTCAAAAGAGGTATGTCAGGAAGTTGATTTTCGATATATAGATTGGCATTGGCGCATACACACCAAAAAACATTTTCAAAGGCTGATAACGCAAAGTCGATATCATTTTCGTTAGAAAAAGTATTGTGAACCAACAGTAGCGGATTAACCTTTGGTAAAAACTTTGCTACCGATTCAAGTGGCGATTTACCAGTGGACTCAAACCATGAATAGTCAATGCCCAGCTTTTTCATGTTTTCTACCATCCAACCCGTTTTGTTGAGGAAAAGTAAATTTTCATCCATTGTTTCCTGGTGGTGGATGCTCAGAATCGAGGTGTATTTTTCGGCATGCTTTTTAATCAAAGCAAAAAGCGGTTCAGACACCGAATAGGTGGCGTGTGGGCTTATTGAACCTAAAAGATTATTTTCTTTAAGCGCGTTGTATATGGATTTCGCTTTTTCGAATTTTTCCTCCGCCATCCAAGGCATTGATGCATAAACCTCGATGAATGTATGATAGAAAAGTTTACTCAATTGTTTTACTTCAAAAGAATAATCAGTATTTGAGATATCTCCGACTGCTACGATTCCATTATTTTGCATCTCAATATCAGCAAGTACAATGGCCTCGGAAATCTCTTCCTGAAGGGCTGCTTGTTTGGCTTTTTGCACGTGAATCACAAATTCCCCCAAGCCGGTTTTTTCCGGAATTTTATTTTTCATCCAGGAGAGTTCCAGGTGGCAATGGGTATTCACAAAACCAGGGCAGAGGATCCCATCGTACTTAATCACATCACCTGTTGCTTCGGTTGTTTCACCTGGATCGATCAGCTCCAATATTCCTCCGTTTCGATTAAAAACTAAAATTCCATTTTTAATGGGAGGGGAGGAGATCGGGTAAATCCAGTCGGCTGATATTTTTTTTATGTCGCGCATAATTGCGAATTAAAACACCAGCTAATCATTCTTCAGCTTTTTATACCGGATTCGTTTTGGGCCTTCATCACCAAGGCGTTTTTTCTTATTTTCCTCGTATTCGGTATAGCTACCTTCAAAATAGTACACTTCGGAGTTGCCTTCAAATGCAAGTATATGGGTTGCTACTCTGTCGAGGAACCAACGGTCGTGCGAGATAATAACCGCACAGCCTGCAAAGTTTTCAAGACCTACCTCTAATGCACGCAAGGTGTTTATGTCGATATCGTTGGTAGGTTCGTCAAGCAGCAGCACGTTGGCCTCCTGCTTGAGGGTGAGTGCAAGATGCAGCCTGTTCCGTTCGCCACCGGAAAGTACACCGGTTTTTTTACCCTGGTCGCCACCGCTAAAATTAAAGCGCGCTACATATGCTCTTGAGTTCATGCTGCGGTTGCCAAGCTGGATAATGTCGTGGCCACCTGAAATCACTTCCCAAACTGATTTTTCAGGGTCGATTTCGGCATGCGCCTGGTCCACGTACCCAACCTTCACTGTTTCGCCAATTTTAAATTCACCGTCATCTGGTTTTTCCTCATTCATGATCATCCTGAACAGGGTAGTTTTTCCGGCACCATTAGGGCCAATAACGCCTACAATCCCTGCCGGTGGTAATTTGAAATTCAGGTCCTCAAAAAGCAACTTTTCATCAAACGCTTTTTTAACTTCTGCAGCTTCAATAACGTTATTTCCCAACCTTGGTCCGTTGGGGATGAAAATCTCAAGCTTTTCTTCCTTTTGTTTTACGTCTTCGTTAAGCATTTTATCGTATGCCGAAAGCCTTGCCTTTGCTTTGGCATGGCGCGCTTTGGGGGCCATCCGCACCCATTCCAATTCCCGCTCCAAAGTTTTTCTCCGTTTACTCTCTGATTTTTCCTCCATCTCAAGCCGTTTGGATTTTTGATCAAGCCATGATGAATAATTTCCTTTCCATGGGATTCCTTCACCACGGTCGAGTTCCAGTATCCAGCCCGCTACATTGTCGAGAAAATATCGGTCGTGTGTTACAGCAATTACAGTTCCTTTATATTGTTTTAGATGTTGTTCCAGCCATTCTACAGATTCTGCATCCAGGTGGTTGGTTGGTTCATCAAGAAGCAGGATTTCAGGTTCTTTCAATAACAATCTGCAAAGGGCTACTCTGCGTCGCTCACCACCTGATAATACTTTTACAAGTGCATCAGCCTCAGGGCAGCGAAGAGCGTCCATGGCTCGTTCAAGTTTCGAATCCAGTTCCCAGGCATCATGCTGGTCAATCAGTTCGGTGAGTTTACCCTGCTTTTCAATCAGCGCATTCATTTCATCATCACTCATCGGCTCGGCAAACTTCAGGTTTACCTCTTCATATTCCTTAAGGATATCCACTACGTCCTGGACGCCTTCTTCAACAATTTCCTTTACAGTTTTGGTTTCATCCAGTTCCGGCTCCTGTTCCAGCATTCCAACCTCATACCCCTGCGAAAAGGTTACATCGCCCTGAAACGATTTGTCTTTGCCGGCAATAATATTCAGCAAGGTTGATTTTCCAGAACCATTTAAACCAATGATACCGATTTTTGCCCCATAGAAAAATGAGAGGTAAATATTTTTTAATACTTGTTTACTGGGAGGGTAGAGTTTACCAACGCCTATCATCGAAAATATGATTTGCTTATCGTCTGACATATTATTAGGAGGTATTTCGTGAATGAGTTATAAATGAATCAATCAAAAATAGTAAAAATCAAATAGCCAGGGCCTTTTTTATCCTTATGTGTTCTTTTATGGAAATACAAACCTGATCCCGTTTTCGATGGAAACGTCATAAGGTTTAGTGTCATTGACGGGCCGGTTGTTATATTTATACCATACCTGGAATATGAAATAAAATCTTTTAAATAACGCAAAGTCGAACGTTAACCATGCGGCAAGCCGAAAATCATTGATGTTATTAAATGCTGGCTGATAATATAGCACACTCGTAAGGTTGAGCTTTTCTTTTATCATCCAGTCAAGACTGACGAAGTTAGTAGAGCGTACCAAATCCTTCTTGATGTTTTCTGGTTCTGAGGTGTAATTTTCGTCTTCGAACATGAAGCCTGTACTTACGTTGAGGTCGAAAGTATTGATGCTATCACTGGAAATCTTTTCCACCAGCCGGTATTTTATTGTTGTTCCAACAAGGTTTCGCGATATCAGGTCAACGAATTCGTCGTATTCACGTTGTAGAAAAAACTCCCAGTTGGTACGTTTCTTAACATTCCACATACCACGTAAATGGATGAATCCGTTGTTGGTTATCTGCTCGGTAGACGTACTTTTATATTCAATATCTGCAACAAGAAACTGGTCGAACTTTTTCCCATTGTGGTCAACTCTCCCAGTAAAATGTAAGGCGCCGTATTCTGAATTGCCGGCTCTTAGCGCAAATGTAGTACCGAGGTTGTACAAAAATCCATCTCTGGTATAATATTTTCTGAATTTTTCGGTGTTTACTTGTGAATAAAGACTTTGTGTAGGAGTCAGAAACAATAGCAACAGTAAAGAAATAAACAGGGGTATTTTTAAAAATGAAGAAACAGTCATTTGAACAGCACAGCATTTATTTATTTCGAACTTCCAATATTTCCAATAATAATCGAAAAATAAATCAAAATCGAGCCGGCAATCAATGCCATAATGCCCACAAAAATAACCAGGGCTATCACCGAATTGAAAGGGTTGAATAACAGGATTAATCCGAAAATTAAAGTAATTATACTGTTTACGATAATGAGGTTTTTGTTGCCGCCGCTTTCGAATAGTCTTAGGGCAATAAACAATTGGACAAACCCCAATACAATTGCCCAGATGCCCATAATGATTGCGAATATTTCCATACTTCGATGTGTGTAAAGTACAATGAACAAACCAACCAGTATGCTGACAATAGAACTTACAAGTTGCGACAGATAATCTTTTTTATTTTTAATAAGCTGTATGGCTTGCACCAGGGCGAAAACACCACCAATAATCAATACTGCGCCAAAGTATTTAACAATAATTAGGGATGTTTCAGTAGGGACAAATATGGCGAAAAGTCCGAATAAGACTGCAAGTATTCCATTAATTAATAATGGTGTACGATAATGATTGAGTTTGTTTTCCATTGCGGTATCATTAGTTTATTAATAAAAACTTCATTTTAGGTGGCAAAGTTAATGTTTATTTAAGGTATTTAAATCCAGAATTGAGTACTTTTTGAATCTCTGGAATATGTTTTTCTGCAGCTTCAATACCCAACTTAAATAATGCTTCGCTGTCTTTATTGTTGAAAAGGCCAAATTCTGCTGATCTGATTGGGTAAATGAAAAAGTCGCATTGTTCCAGTTGCCTTTTCGATCGGCCCCAGATTGAAAGACTGAAGGCGCGCTTAAAAACAGATTTATAACTGTTAAATGCATTCGGATCTTTTATTTCTTCATGCGAATGGACATACAAACCAATAAGTATATCCACGTGCGGCCTGATTGGTTCGATGGGTACATTATTGAGAATACCCGAATCAACATACTTATATCCATTTAATACCTGTGGTTCGAAAAGCAAAGGAACCGCCGCTGATGCCATGATAGGTTTGATCAGATCACCACTGCTGAAGTAATCAGTTTTAGCGGTGTGCAGGTTGGTTGCTGCCACATAAAGATTCTTATTAAGCTGATCAAAAGTCCTGGCCTTGAGGTGTTTTTCAAGTAGCGATTTAAGGTAGTTCATATTACTTAGCCCTTGAAATTTAAAGGAAGGGTTAAGTATTTTGACCATCGTACTTTGCCTGGCTATCTCAAGTATTTCTTCTGGTGATGAACCATCTGCATATAAAGCCCCGATGATAGTGCCAATACTTGCTCCCGAAATATATTCCGGTGAAATACCGTTCTGCTCAAGTGCATGCAATACACCTATTTGGCTCAGGCCTCTAACTCCACCACCACATAAGGTTATCCCGATTTTCTTGGCCATCATTGTTTTATTTTTCGTTCCAACAAATATAAGAAATGTTAGTCTATTGCTGGTGGCTTAGCATTAGATGTTTAGTGGGTTTTCAAAAATCCTGAAACTAAGTATTTTTTAAACCGATAGCGGAAACATGTAAAAAACAAAAAGATAATTTAATGAGGAGTACTGGTTTTCAGGAACGGATAATTAATGCTGATTGCCAGATTTCATCACCTCTTCAAGTACGGCAGTTGCGCTTTCCCAGTTGTAGTTATCAATAACAAATTGATAACCGGCTTCAGCGATTTTATTCGCAAAATCCTGATCATCGAGTAATTTGTTAATGAGTTTAGCATAATCTACCGGGGTGTCTCCAACAAGGATTTCTTTACCATCTTTTGCACATAGGGCGTTATTTGCCAGTGTTGAAGTGATACTTGGGATTTTCATTGCCATGGCTTCTAGTAGTTTGTTTTGTAAGCCCGTACCAATCTGCATCGGTGCGATAAATATTTTAGCACGTGCATAGCCATCCCTGATGTCATCCATCCATCCGGTTACTGTAACTGAATCTGATTGTAGTGCCAGTACACGCTTGTCGGGTGTTGCGCCGGCCAGAAGGAGTCTTGCCTCCGGTTTATATTTGTGCACCAGTGGCATGATTTCGTTGGCCAGGTATTCTGCAGCATTTACGTTGGGCGGATAGGCCATGTTGCCTATAAATACAATTTCATAATCCTTTTCCTTGTTCATAGGCCTGAAAAAATCAGTATCAACCCCATTGAGGATGATGTGGATTTTGTCCTTTTCGGGATGAGGGATCAGGTTACGGTCTGGTATGGAAATTATAGTTTTATTATCGAATATGTCAAAAACCTGACGTTCATAATTTAATAACCTGTGATATTCAGAGTGGAAAACAGGCTTTAGGTAAAAAGGGGCCTGATCTATTCTTCGTTCAATTCCCTTTGAAAAAACATCCTGGTAGTCGATGGTTTTTGGAGTGGGTTGGCCTTTCATGTACTCTGCCACACGCACCAATTGACAAAAAATATGGTCTGGTTTTTCGTCGGCAATAATACGATTGATTGCTTTCTGTGCCCGGGTGTTGTAAAAATAACCGGTTTGAAAAGGTATACCCTTAAAAAATGCCTTCATCAAATTTACAGCAATACTGAATTTGGAAATATTAAAAATATGTATCGACTTACAAAAAGCCTTAAGGTGTTTTACTGCTTCGGGATGCACTGTGGTATCGTTAAGGGCACACAAAATTATCTCGTTATTTTTGGCCAGAAATCTTATGTGATTATAAGCCCTGAGTTTATCTCCCTTTTCCAGTGGGTAGGGTACTCGTGGAAGCAGTACTAGTATTTTCATTCAGCAAAAATAAAATTTCCCTCTGTTTATTGGCTAATTATCTTTTGATAAAACTTTTCAAGTCGCTCGATCAATTTTTGGTTATCATGATCTTTTTCGATGAGTTTGCGTGCATTTTCACCCAGAGTTTTACATAAGAGCTTGTCAGAAATTAATCTTTTCACTGCATCAAAAAACTCCTGTGGATCGTTTGCAATAATGATATTTTTACCACTTTCCACATTGATGCCTTCTGCACCGATAGTGGTTGAAATAACTGCCTTTTCTGCAGCCATACCCTCTATGATCTTAATTCGTATGCCGCTACCCGAAAATAAAGGAACAATCTCGATGGCTTTAGAATACATAAAATCAAAGGCATCATCAACTTCACCTTTTACTACCACGTTGGGAAGGTTTGCATTGGTAATCCAATCGGGCATATTCCGGCCAGCCAGGTAAAACTTCAGCTCAGGAAATGCTTTGTTTACATCTGGCCATACCTCATCCAAAAACCATCTGATGCCTTCTTCATTCGGCATCCAGTTCATAGCGCCCAGGTGAAACAATGATGGGAATTCTGCTTCAATCCCGGGATTGGACTTCAGGTCCGAAATATTTATCCCAAAAGGAATATCGATCAGGGGAATTTTACAACCCAGTTTTTGTAAAGTATCTCCATCCTTCTTGGTGATCGTCGCAATTCCATCATATTGGTTTAACATGCCCAGTTCGTAATTCCTGAGTGTTTTCGACAAGTGTTTCAGGTATATTTTTTTAAATGGATTTCTGCTAATGCTTGCCACCCTTTCCCAGATTAAGTGTTCGATATTGTGTGAACGCAGAACCACTTTAGCCTTCGAGTGTTTGCGGATGATATCAGTATACGGACTGATATACAGGGTCTCGAATTGTACAATATCGTATTCGTCTTTTGTAAGGATTTCGATCAGTTTATTCTCAAAATCATTACTGATAAACCTTTCTACATGGTATGATTTACCGCTAAAAAGATTAACAAAAGCGTCAATTGGTTTGATGGAAAGGTCAACAAAGGCAGTTTCTATATTGGTTTTCGATCTGTAAGATTCAGGAATATCCTGTACATTAATACCATACTTGTTGCTGTTAATGGCCAGGACCTTAACATTGTGTCCTGCCTGGTAAAGGCCTTCAATAATTGCATTCATGGCAATCGGGCCGCCTTCTTTGGCAGGGTAAGGTGATTTGTTGCACAGGATCAGTATCTTCATTAAGTTTCGGTATTTAGCGTTTTGAGTTTTGCATTTTTATTAAATTCAGAAGCATTTTATCATTTAACCGGTGCTTCGCTGACTTTATCCTTCACCACTCCGTTTTCTTTTTTATTGATGATAAATTTCTTGAATAGCTTGTTCCACGAATCAGATTCGAGTAGAGGCGAGTCGGTTGTAGCCTTATAAGTTAAAAAAATGCCTATGGGTAACAACACTGCCGAAGCCATCCACATTGCAATATAAGGTTCAATTAATCCGGCTCGCGCATATTTTTCTCCTGTTATGGATATAATGTGGAAGATCACAAAAAAGAAAATAGAAACTACAACAGGCATGCCCAATCCTCCTTTTCGAATAATTGCCCCAAGTGGTGCACCGATAAAAAACAATATCAAACACGCTATCGAAAGTGTAAACTTCCTTTGCCATTCAATGTCATGTTTCCTGATGCGTTCTTCCCGTTTTTCAAAATCATTCTTGCTGTACACAATGTTGTTTTTTATCGCTCTTGCTGACTGTAAGGCGAAATCAATAGCATTTTTTTTATCGGACTTTTTCAACTGAGCAAACATCCAAGCGGTATCAATAGTAGCAGTATCCTTAAGTTGAGGCATTGAATCAAGCTGGTTATAAATTGCATATTTTTCATTAACAGACTTGTAGAACTTTTTTTTACGTACATCCAATTCTCCAAAAAGGGAATCTCTTGACGATTGAAGTTGAAACAAATTCATCATCTGGTAATTGTTTCTGAACAAGGTTTCATCCGTTCGGCTCATGCCAAAATCAAGTCCGCTAAACCTTTTAATTTGCTCTTTAAAACTGGTTCGCTGGAAAGGCCTGTTCACCTTGTAGTTAGCGCGGTCGGTAACTTCCTCATAGCTAAAACCATCGTACAGGGTAAATATCAGGGTCGATTTATCGGGAGCCAACTCCATTTTTCCCCACTCGGCAGTAGTCAACTGTGTGTTACCCATCCGCTTGCTGTGGTTGTAAATCATCACATCCCTGATGATGTTCTTATCCTGGTCTTTGTCGCCTATGCGGATAGTAAACCCTTCAATGCCATTGTAGAATATCCCTTCCTTGATGTTCAGGGCCAGTTTTTTCTGTCGAACATCGTATAGCAGCGAATGAAATTTTAGGTTTGCAATAGGCAAAAGGTAATTGGAAAACATAAATGCACCTATGCTAATTACTATCGACAGGATAATCAAGGGTTTCATGATTTTTCGAAGCGAAATGCCCGCCGCTTTCATGGCAACCAACTCGTAGTTTTCACCAAGATTTCCGAAAGTCATAATCGAAGAAAGTAAAATCGCTAAAGGCAGGGCCAATGGTACAAATGTAGATGAAGCGTACATAAGCAAACGAATAATTACATGCCACTCCAGCCCTTTACCTACCAGGTCGTCAACATACTTCCACAAAAACTGCATCACCAGAATAAAAAGTGCAATGAAAAATGTCAGGATCAGTGGGCCGACATAAGATTTTAATATGAAAATATAGAGTTTTTTCAAGCCTTTGCCAAAATTTACTGCAAAGATAAAACAGAAATGTTGCTACAATATTACAATTCTACATATTTAGCCACAACAGTTAAAAAAAAATTAAAAAGGAGAAGCAAAGTTTTATGGCTAAACCTGAGTATTACAAAATTCTACTGGTGAAGATTTTGGATTTAGATCGTGTTGATAATTATGGTATTTTCAATATCTGAAACATCATATACCTAAACTCCTTTTTAATCTATATTTGCACAAAAATTTAGGATTGTTAATGAAGTTAACCGAAGTAAAATCCAGGAAAGATGCCCGGCGGTTTCTTGACGTAGCTAGGGTGTTATTTAAAAATGACTCAAACTGGGTTTGCCCGCTTGATAATGATATTGAAACCATTTTCGATCCGGCCATGAATTCCTATTTTGGCCATGGTGTGGCAACACGATGGATATTAGAAGATGGAAATGGAAGGTTATTGGGCAGGGTTGCAGCTTTTATCAACCATAATAAAGCACAAACTTTTGAGCAACCAACAGGTGGTATGGGGTTTTTCGATTGCATCGATGACAAAGAAGCGGCTTTCCTTTTGTTTGGTGCATGCAAAGAATGGTTAATGGCTCGAAAAATGGAAGCCATGGACGGGCCCATAAACTTTGGTGAGAACGATACATTCTGGGGATTGCTGGTGGATGGTTTTGTGCCGCCGAGTTATGGGATGAACTATCATCATCCGTATTACAAAGAATTTTTTGAAGCCTATGGTTTCTCTCCATATTATGAGCAGGTGACCAATCACCTTGATGTTACAAAACCGTTTCCTGATAGGTTCTGGAAAATTGCCAGTTGGGTTGCAAATAAGCCGGGCTTTACTTTCGAACATTTTAAATTTGCCCATGCCGACAAGTATATCAAAGATTTGAAAAAAGTTTACGACGAGGCATGGGTTTACCATGAGCATTTTACACCACTTGATGAGAGTGCGATCCGTGCAGGCCTTGAAAAAGCCAAACCCATCCTGGAGGAAGAAATTATTTGGTTTGCCTATCACGAAGGACAACCCATTGCCTTCCTGGTAATGTTTCCGGATGTGAACCAGATTTTTAAGCATTTTAATGGTAAACTAAATCTGTGGAACAAACTCAGATTCTTATACTATAAAAGACGAAATGCAATGACCCGCACAAGGATTACAGTAATGGGTGTTGCTCCGAAATTCCAACGATATGGCATCGAATCGGCCATCTTTAAAAAGTTGAGAATGGCATTTGATAAACGACCGCATTACACCGAAATTGAACTTTCGTGGGTGGGTGATTTTAATCCTAAGATGCAGGCCTTGCATGAAGCTGTTGGTGGTAAATTCGGGAAGAAGCATATCACATTCCGGAAATTATTCAGCGAAACAGCAAAGCCACAAAAGGCTGGTACTATTCCTCTAGGCAATCGTGATGGAGATAGAAAGTATTCAAATTAACTCAAATTTTTAGCACATTTACTTTTCGCTTTGGGTGGTTTTTACGAGTAAGAATTTGCCTTAACATCATTACTATTCATCTCATATATTACGTCGTAATCAATTCTTGATTACTTACCTTCCTTTTTATATCACCGTTTAAATTCAACGCCACACCTTAAACTGATAGGCCGGAGCCATTTACTCATATGGCCTTGCTTTACATCTTATTCACTTCTATATTTGTGTCTTCCGTTCACAAAAAAATAACCGGCCCAGAGTTAAGATATTCTCTAACCCGGATTTGACCACCGGGCTTTTGATACGGAATTCTGATTAATTGACACATACCAATCGCTAAACAAATTGTTAAACTTAACTTTTAAAACATGCAGAGATGAAAAAGACATTACTTATTACATGGGCAGTTGTGCTGTCGATAGTTTGCTTCGGACAGGCTGGCCCAAAGATTAAACCTGGAATTAAACAAACACAAATTGCTGTACCAGGACAGCATCGTTTTAATGACGCGATGCCACTCAATAATTCAATAGTTGCGGAGGCATCACATCAAGCTAAACTTTTAAAATCCGGTGACGGAACAGATTTCGTTAATATTATCGATATCGGAAATGCCGCAAATGGTTTTAGTTATGGATACAATAATGGTTCTGCTACTATTGTATGGGCAAACAACGACCTGAACATGGTGATTAATACCCACCGAATGACCGACCCGCCCCATTCGGGGAATCTGGCCATCGATGTTTCCTTTGATGGTGGACTTACGTGGGAAGTAAACCGTCAGATTTACAATGTGGATTATGAAGAGTACAGGGCCAGGTATCCCCAGGGGGGGATTTATAATCCACCGGGAAATACTGACCCTGCCAATGCCTTTCTTGGTTTCTTTTCGTGTTCACTCGATGGTTCTAATGGAGGCGACTGGGGGTCATATACTTATGGATCGGCAAGTATCGGCGATCCGACAGATACCATTGTGCATTATGTAACATCTAATCTTGCTGCCGGATATGCCAGGGGCATTCCAATGGCCTTTGACCTCACCCAAACCGGCCATACTTTTATGGCTGATGCATGTTTAGAAGATTCATATGTTTCTTATCTCGGAAATATAATGATCTGGAAGGGAACATGGAATGAGGAAACCACTGATTACGAATATGAGGAACAACTGGTTCCGGTTGATTGCGAATATGCGAGGTATTTAAGAATAGCCTTCTCACCTGATGGACAAACAGGGTTTGTTTACTGGAACGATGACAATGGCAGCATTCCGAACATGGCGGAAAGATATTACCCCATATTGCTTAGAACAACCGATGGTGGTGAGACATGGGATGACAACGATGTGCTCAGTATACAGGTTAGTGGAGTAGATGGGATTGAGGCCATCAAAAACTGGCTATCGGATGAAATGTTGATAGAGGTGTTTGGTGAACTCCCTGACAGGGATGATATTCTTTATGACGTACCATGGTTCAACAGCGATATAGCAGTTGATGCCTGGGGAAATCCACACCTTGCCTGTACAGTTTTCCTTTCAGGTGATGAGCCTGGGTTTATTGTAACCGTACCGGAAACATTTGGAGTATTTGATATCTTTTCGATGGATGGTGGTGAAACCTGGCAGGCACAGTTGTTGGGCTCCCTGAAAACAATAGATAATGAGTACGAACCCGATTTTTCGGAGTACCACCGTGTGCAGATAGCGCAAAATCGTGCAGGTACTAAATTTTTCTTTACCTGGAATGATACCGATATTGAGGGATTTGAAGACAATAGCAACCCGGACATTTATGCACGTGGATTCGACTGTGTTTCACACATGCTCACGGCGAATGCCGATGGTGAAGATGCACCTGATAATGTAACTACTTTTACTGAAGGCATGTGGACTGCTTTTTTCCATGCTACTTCAAAGTATATTTTGGAGAATGATGGGGTTTATACAATACCTATGACCTACGAACACAATGGTGATCCTTTCCAGCCATCCGACCCGGTGCAGTATAAATACATTACTGACTTCTCCTATACCGACGATAATTTTACGATTGTTGGGATTGAAGATGATCCGAAAACAATACAGTCCACCTTTACAGTTGAACAGAATGTGCCGAATCCCTGCCACAACACGACCTCAATAAAATTCAATTTATTGGCAGGATCAAAAGTTGATATTCAGTTATCCAATATTTTAGGACAGGCCGTAATTCATATGCCTGAAAAATATTATCCAGCCGGAATTCAACAGATGAGTCTGGATTTACAGGGTATAAATCCGGGAATTTATTTCTACACCGTATCAATTGGCAAAGAATCGACGACCACAAAGTTGATCATAAAATAAATACCAGGCTTCTGCTCAATTAATCAATATGACTTAAGCGATTTGGTGTTTTGTTTAACAGGTTTGCTCCTGATATTTTTGACGGGGCAAGCCTTTTTTCGTTTCTGCTGAAACTTGAGCGAAGGCAGATCGTGTTTAGTCTCAACTTTAACAAGATCGTATTCTCAGCAGATCATGCAACTTTTTCGAGGATTAAATTTACATGAGATCAATTGGCCTCAAAAAAAATAGAGTTATCAACAGTTTTCAATTAATGTGTGATTATCCTTTAGGGGCTTGGCCCATAAGGCAATCATTATGACATCATCTCACAATTCTACTCCTGGGAATGAACTCTTGTGAAGAAGTGGTATCAATGGTCAATCCAACATCCAATCTTAAGTAATTTAATCCAAGTTTCCGTAAACTTGTAAATATCAGCCTTTAACTGATTTGATTTTTTGGATGTATTAAATTGTCATATTTTTGTGCGCTACATATATAGTAATCAGGATACTAACTTTTTTATAAAAAAACACTTTTCAAATTCGCAATTTTTCAAATAATAGTATATTTGTGCACTTTTAAAATTAAAGGGAATTAAAGTTAATTAATAGATTTACTAACTAAATCAAAATTTTTACCATGAAAAAATCATTACTATTGCTTGTAGCTGTTGTTTTCGGTATAACAGCTATTGCGCAGAATTACTCACTGAAACCGAATCTTAAATCAGAACAGGCTATCAATGCCGAAAAAGTGGCTTTCGAACCTGCTAAAGCTTATTCGCTTGGCCAGGCTGCGAAGTCAGAGTTACCAACCCACACTTACAAAAATGCTGATTTTGTAAATATCATTTCTGTTGGTACTTCAGCAAATGCTTACGGTTACGGTTACGGTGGTGGCCAGAAGTCATTACTTAATACCAACAACGACCTGAACATGGTGACTAACTTTCACCGTATGGGTGGTGTTTTGGATCCAGGCGGATACTCAGGAGACCTTGGTTATGATGTATCAACTGATGGCGGTATGACTTTTACCAATATGGTTGAGGTTTATGTCGCTGTTAATAACGCTGGTGGTGAGTATTATACTGATGCTGCCCGTTATCCTAACCATGGTGTTTACAACCCAGAAGGTAACACCGATCCAAACAATGCTTATGTAACTTATTTTGCTCCTAACCTCGACCAGACTAACAGTCCTGACTCATGGGGTGGATACAGCTATGGCCGTTCAAAGGTTGGTGATCCTACTGATTCAATCAGGCACCTTCTTGCTACACACGATGAATTTTATCAGTATATTCCTGATGGATTTACACTTACCAACACCGGTGATGCATGGTGTGCCGACCTTAACCAGGATTGGTCATCAGGTACTGTTGTTTACCAGGAATCTGCTATCATGAACCATTTGACATGGGATGATGCTGAAATGGATTGGATGATAGACCAATTCCTAATTGATGTTCCATCAAACGCAACCAACGACCGTCCAGCACATCAAAAAATTGAATTCTCTCCCGATGGTATGACAGGTTATATGGCTGTTCTTGTTGATAACGGTGAGGTACCTATTTCAGCTGGTTTCTCCTATTTTCCGGTTCTTTATAAAACTACTGATGGTGGTGAAAACTGGTCGGATGGTATGCCAGTAGCACTTGCAGGTGAAGATGGAATAGGTGGTGTACAAGACTTCCTGAGCGACGAAGAATTGGCAGAACTCTTTGAGCCGCCAATCCCGGATCGTGAAGAAATTGCTTTCACTACTGCATTTGACTTTGATATTAGTGTTGATGCATGGGGTAACCCACACATTGCTGTTATTGTTGGTGTTACAGGTGCTGATGCTTATTCAATTGTTACCGGAGTTTCTGAAGTTACAGGTTACCAGTTTACCGCTGCTTTCCTTCTTTCTTCAACAGATGGTGGCGAAACTTTTATTGGTTATAACTGTGGACGTCAGAAAACATTCCGTGGAACATTTGGTGACCTCACCGAAGACAACCGTATCCAGATTGCACGTAATCCTGGTGGAACAAAAATGTTTGTTTCATGGTTGGATACTGACCTTCCCGGCGTAACCGACAACCAGCAGCCCGATATCTGGTGTCGTGGAGTTGATATTGTTACACATATGTTAACAAAAAATGGAGATGAAGATTTACCACACAATGTAACTGAGTTTTCAGAAGGCATGTGGCAGGCATATTTCCACGCTATGGGTAACGAAGTACTCGAAAATGAAGGAACTTATACTATTCCTTTCTGCTACGAGCAAATGAATCCGGAAGATCCTGCAGAGCAGGTTCAGTTTAAGTATATCCAGGATTTTGCTTATACCGATGCAGACTTTGCAATCGTTGGTATTGATGATGTTACTGCTCAGCCTGTAGCTTTTGAAGTTTCACAAAACTTCCCTAACCCTGCCAATGGTTCGACTACAGTAGCCGTTACTTTGGAAGAAGCCACAACATTGAGCTTTGAAGTTGTTAACATGATGGGACAGCAGATTTATAACGTAGCTGCACAAAATTATGGCAGTGGCGTTCAGGCTTTCACCTTCGATGCTTCTAATCTTTCAAATGGTGTATATTTCTACACTGTTACTGCTGGTGAAACACAAGTTACCAAGAAAATGATTGTTGAGTAATCGACAACTTATTTCCTTAGCTACTTTGTGTCGCTTAGGAAATTGATATATAAAAAAAGACTTCTCCGAAAGGTGGAGTCTTTTTTTTTACTCCAAATTCGGAACTTCAAACTCCAAACTTTTTTTACTACATTTGCCATGATATTAACTAAACTTTCAAAATCATGAGAAAAACTTTACTGTTAGCATTAATTATTGGATTTGGGTTCTTTTCGGTGGCCCAGAATTATTCCTTGAAACCTAATCTTAAATCTGAGAAAGCAATCACAGCCGAGAAAGTAGCTTTCGAACCTGCAAAGGCCTACCCTGTTGGGCATGCCGTTAAAGCTGAATTACCAGATCACAATTACAAAAACACCGATTTTGTTAACATTATCTCCATCGGTACATCCGCCAATGCGTATAGTTATGCCAACGCGGGCCGGTCGATGCTTAATGTCAACAACGATCTGAACACCATCACCAATTTTCACCGTATGGGTGGTTCTCTCGATCCGGGCGGTTATTCAGGCGACCTGGGTTATGATGTATCTGTAGATGGCGGAATGACCTTCACCAACCAGGTGGAATGTTATATTGCCATAAGTAACGCTGGTGGTGAATATTATAAGGATGCAGCCCGTTATCCAAATCATGGCCTTTATAACCCAATGGGCAATACAGATCCGAATGAAGCTTATGTAACTTACTTTTGTCCGAACCTTGACGGAAGTAACAGCCCCGATTCGTGGGGTGGTTATAGCTATGGCCGTGCTAGGATTGGTGATCCCTCCGACACGATCAGGCATTTGCTCCCTTCACATGATGAATTTTATCAATATGTTCCGGATGCATTCTGTTTGACCAACCTTGGAGAATTCTGGTGTGCCGATGTTAACCAGGATTGGTCAAGTGGAACGGTTGTTTACCAGGGTAATGTAATTATGAATCGTGGTACATGGAATGATGAAACCATGGATTGGGAGTTGGAGCAATTCCTCATTGATGCCGAAACCAGCGATAACAGTCGTCCTACATTTGCAAAAGTTGAATTTGCGCCCGACGGCCTTGTTGGATATATGGCCATTTTGGCTGATAATGGCGAAGTTCCTGTTTCGGCCGGATATTCATATTTCCCGATTATATTTAAAACCACCGATGGTGGCGAAAACTGGTCAGATCCTTTTGCAATAGCGCTGGCTGGTGAAGATGGAATAGGTGGTGTGCAAAATTTCCTGAGCGATGACGAACTGGGTGAGCTTTTTGAACCCCCCATCCCTGACCGTGAAGAAATTGCTTTTACAACAGCCTTTGATTTTGATATGAGCGTAGATGCCTGGGGCAACCCTCACATTGCTGTGATTTGTGGTGTAACCGGTTCTGATGCTTATTCAATTGTTACTGGAGTATCCGAGATTACTGGCTACCAGTTTACAGCAGCTTTCTTGCTTTCATCAACCGATGGTGGCGAAACTTTTATTGGATATGAGTGTGGACGCCAGAAAACATTCCGTGGCACCTTTGGTGATCTTACCGAAGACAACCGTGTGCAGGTTGCACGCGATCCCAGCGGAACAAAAATGTTTGTTTCCTGGATAGATACAGACCTGCCGGGTGTTACCGATAACCAGCAGCCTGATATCTGGTGTCGTGGTGTGGATATCATATACCATAATTTAACACTCAATGGAAGTTTTGAAGCATTGCCTGATAACGTGACCGAGTTTTCTGAAGGTATGTGGCAGGCTTATTATGCTGTTCTGGGTAATGAAGCGCTTGTTAGTGGCGATCTTTATACCCTGCCCTTTACTTACGTACAAATGAACCCTGAAGATCCTTTGGAGGAGGTTCAGTACAAATATGTCCAGGACTTTGCTTATACAGATGCTGATTTTGTTTACCCCGGTATTGATGAAGACCTGACCCAGGAAGTTGCTTTTGAAGTTACACAGAACTTCCCCAACCCTGCCAGTGGTATAACAACTGTATCTGTTTCAGTGGAGGAAACTACAAGCCTGAGCTTTGAAGTATTTAATTTGATGGGACAACAAGTATTTAATGTTCCTGCTCAAAATTATGGCAGCGGAGTTCAGACTTTCACCATTGATGCGTCGAATCTTTCAAATGGTGTATATTTTTACACTGTAAGTTCTGGTGAAACACAAGTTACCAGGAAAATGATAGTTGAGTAATAGACAATTTATTTCCTTAGCGACTCTAAGTCGCTTAGAAAGTTGAAATATTATAATAGGCTTCTCCGAAAGGGGAAGCCTTTTATAATTTAGTGAACAACAGAAAAAACGAATATGTTAGCCCAGGTTAAAATTCTATCCACATTGGTAAATAAAAAATTCTATTTTTGTCATGATAATCACAAAAAATACTTAATCATGAGAAAAATTTTATTATTAACACTTTTAATTGGATTTGGGCTCTTTTCAATAGCCCAGACCGTTCAGGTGAAATCGCACCTGAAGACCGAAAAAGCTGTCGATAAGATGGCCGTTGGCTACGAGCCTGTCAATTCAGCTTACCTCACAAGGGCGAAGACTGAACTTCCGTCACACAATTACAAGGGAACCGATTTCGTGAACGTAGTTCCCATTGGTACTGCTGCCAATGCCTATGGCTATGGTTATGCCGGTGGACAAAAAACATTGCTTTGGGCCGACAAGGACCTGAATGCTGTGACCAATATTCACCGTATGGGTGGTGCACTCGATCCTGGTGGATACTCCGGAGATTTGGGTTATGACATTTCTGAAGATGGAGGCCTAACGTGGTCCACTATGCGTGAAGTATATGTTGCTATAAGCAACCAGGGTGGTACTTACTATAGTGATGCAGCACGTTATCCCAACCATGCCATTTATAACCCAATGGGAAACACTGATCCCAATGAAGCTTACATGGCGTATTTTGCACCTACTTTGGATGGTACCAATGATATCTGGGGTGGCTATGGATATGGCAGGGCCAAGATTGGTGATCCGAATGATACAATCAGGCATATCGAAACCTCAAGGCCGGGTGAAGGGGTAATGCTTTACATACCCGATGGCTTTACAATTACACACCTTGGTGATGCATGGGTGGCCGACATCAACCAGGATTGGACCTCCGGAGGACTGAATTACCTTGGTGATATACATGTACGTCGTGGAGTATGGGATGACACGGAAAAGGATTTTATGTATGAAGAACTTTTCTTCGAACTTTCTACTGTTGATAACGGAAGGCCAACAAATTGCAAAGTGGCGTTTGCTCCTGATGGAATGACCGGATGGGTTGCCGTTTTGGCAGATAACGGAGAAGTACCCATTTCTTCAGGGCAGTCTTACTATCCCATTTTATGGAAAACCGAAGATGGAGGCGAAAACTGGTCTGATCCAATCATTGCTCCGATAGCCGGAGAAGATGGTATTGGCGGAATTCAGGATTTTCTCTCCGATGAGGAATTGGCAGAATTGTTTGAAGCGCCTTTGCCCGACAGGGATGAGATAGCCTTTACTACAGCTTTTGATTTCGATATGCACGTGGATGCATTTGGGGTCCCGCATATCGCGGTTATTGTAGGTGTAACTTCTGACCCTTACACTATTGTTACAGGTATGTCGGAGGTTAGTGGATATATTTTCACCTGTGCAGCAGATATTTTTACCTTAGATGGTGGTGAAACATGGCAGGCTCATATATTAGGTCGCCAGAAGACTTTCAGGGGTGAGTTTGGTGCTGATTATACCGAAGACAATCGTATCCAGATTGCTTCAACCTGGGATGGAACCAAGATGTTTGTTACATGGTTGGATACTGATCTTCCCGGTGTAACTGATAACAACCAACCCGATATTTGGTTGCGTGGAATTGATGTGGTAAATAATGCGCTTACTACCAATAATGGAGATGATAAACCCTATAATGTCACAGAATTTTCGGAGGCTATGTGGCAATCTTATTTTAATGCTACTTCTCACTATGTATTTGATGATGGAGGTAATTACACAATTCCGTTGTCATACCAGGTTGGGAATCCCGAAGATCCCGCAGTACAAGTACAAATATACTATATCACCGATTTTATGGTGAATGAATCGGAGTTTACATTAGTGGGAATTGAAGATGAGGATAATTCATTGGCAACCTTTGAAGTTTCACAAAACTTCCCCAACCCGGCCAATAGCTCAACAACAATTACCGTAACTTTGGAAGAAGCAACTTCTTTGAGTTTTGAAATATTCAATATGATGGGCCAGAAAGTCTTTGAAATACCCACTCAAAAATACGGCAGCGGAATCCAACCCATCACCTTCGAGGCATCTGAATTCTCAAATGGTGTGTATTTTTATACTGTAACTGCTGGTGAAACTCAGGTAACAATGAAAATGATTGTTGATTAGTCGACGATCTATTTCCAGAGCGACTCAAAGTCGCTATAGAGGTTAAATTATTAAAATGGCTTCTCCGAAAGGGGAAGCCATTTTCTTATTTCCCCGGGGGATTTTGTACTTAGGGATGGTAATCCTCAAGTCTCTAAATCAACCATCTGTCTTTATCCCTGGCCAATCAATTTTTGGTTAACAAATTCAATGATTTGTGAAGTAGCCCCTTTGCTATCATCAATATACTGGAGTGCAATCTGTGAGGCCTGTGATAGGAATTCAACATCTGATATCAATTGTTCAATGATATTACGAAATTCAATTTCAGATGAAATACTAAAAGCACCTCCCAGCCGAAGCAGGTCTCTTGCCTCCTGAAATTTTTCAAAGTTTGGCCCAAAAATCACCGGGTTGCCAAATGTAGCAGCTTCAAGAATGTTGTGAATGCCAACTCCAAATCCACCACCGATATACGCCAGTGTAGCATACTGGTAAAGATGAGAGAGTATGCCAATATTGTCGATGATCAGGAATTGTGCAGATGAAATGTTTCTATCATTGGCTTCGGAAAATCGCAGGGAGTTTTCAGGAAGTTTATCCAACAACAACCGGATACGATGATTATGTACCTCGTGTGGGGCAAATATAAATTTCATCCCTTGCGCCCGGTTTTTGATGTATGAAATAATAATATCTTCATCCTGTGGCCAGGAACTTCCTGCCAATAAAACCTTTTTCCCCTCGCAAAATTTCTCTACCAGTGGAAATGATTTCTTCTGCTGTGCAACCTGGTAAACCCTGTCGAACCGCGTATCGCCACTCAAAGAAACCTGATTAATCCCAACCTTTTTAAGCTGTTGAAGGGAAGTTTCATTTTGTATAAAAAAATGGGTAACCCTGGCCAGCATAGTTTGTTGCCAGCCTCCCCACCATTTGAAGAACCGCTGGTCGGGCCTGAAAATGGCAGAAATTACGATCAAAGGGATTTTGTTTCGGTCTAACGCCGTCATGTAGTTGAACCAGTACTCATATTTTATAAATACTACAAAGGTGGGATTGATGATACGAATAAACTTCCTTGCATTTTTAGGCGTATCGATGGGTAAGTAATAAACCCAATCTGCTCCTTCATAGTTTTTCCTGATTTCATATCCAGATGGAGAAAAAAAAGTAAGCAATAACTTGTATTCGGGATGCTCCTTTTTGAAAGCTTCAATTACTGGCCTGCCTTGCTCGAATTCGCCCAGGGATGCACAATGAAACCATGCAATTTTTGCATTTTGCGGGATTTCTGCTTGAAGTTTGGAAAAGATATGACGCCTGCCTTCAACCCAAAGTTTTGCCTTTTTATTAAACAGGCTCGCTGTCCTGATCAGGAAATGGTAAATGTAAATACTAAAAGTGTAGAGCAAAGACATCTGGATTGGTAAATGTTAATCAAGAGTAAATTTACTTGCAGTTAAATCTATTAATTCAGGCTTTACGAAATATTAATAATAATAAAAGTCCTTTGGCATCCTTCTTTTGAACGGAATGATCCAGCCTATTTTTATACCATACAGCACATCAAGCCGTTTTTTATCGTCGCGGCGACCCTCATCAAAGTTCAACGAGCGCCGGTTCTGCGTCCAGGATTCAACAAATTCAAATCCTGCGAAAAAATTGGCAAGCCCCGATTCCCCTATATGAATGTACCCCACAAACTGGTTAATCTGAAACCCATCGGTAAACCTGTCGTATCCTTTCATGTAATCCCCTTGAAGTTGTGGTGCCGAGTTGTTTACCACTTCAATCCTGATTTTATGCTGCAAATAGCCCGCCCCGGCAAGTAACATCAAACCAGAATTGACATTTGAACCAAAAATGGGAATAACCTTTCCAAGTTTTACTGAGGAATAAAAACCTCTTTCAAATAAGGATACGTCGGCATATTGTCCCTGCTGATCTATTATATAGCCTTCAGTGGTCAATAAATTTTGAAGCAGGCTGTCTTCTTTCATCCTGTTTCCAAAAATAAAATTCGCATCAACTCCTATCAGCCAGTTTTTACCTGTTTTTACCAAAAATCCTCCGCCAATGGTAGAACTGGCACCAAATCGGTCAGCCAGATCACCTGCTGGCCATTGGAATGCGTATGCCGGGAAAATCATCGGAATAACATCAGGCCTGTCAATGCTGTCAGTTTGTTGAGCATTCACCCGAATCTGAGTTGCTAAAAGGAAGATGAACGTAAGTAAGAGTAGCCGTTTTAATTCCATATATGGATTCATTAACGCAAAGATAGTTGTTTGATTATTCATGCACTGAATAATTTAGGATATGTGTGGAAATTGACACAAGGGTACGATAATACAATGATGAAATATTATATTGCTTTATTGATGAAATGATCATTCCTGCAGCCCGAAAAGCATATCCTGTCACATCTATTCTGTAACCCTTTCAAAGCCAAATATAAATTTATTGTTAATTAATTAACAATAATACTTGTTTTAGGTTTTTGGCGTTGGTAGAATGGGCATAAATTTTACCTTTGTGCCCCTGAAATTGAATAATCTATAAACTGAAAATATCGATATGAATGAAATACGCATGGTTGACCTGAGTGGTCAGTACCAGAAAATTAAGTCTGAGATTGATGTTGCTATCCAGGACGTAGTCAAATCGACAGCATTTATTAATGGACCCGCTGTTAAAGACTTCCAGGCCGACCTTGAAAAGTATCTTGGTGTTAAGCATGTCATTCCGTGTGCTAACGGAACAGATTCGTTACAGGTTGCTATGATGGCCTTAGGCTTAAAGCCCGGAGACGAGGTTATCACTACTACCTTTACTTTTATCGCAACGGCTGAAGTTATAGCTTTGTTGGGGCTAACACCGGTGGTTGTTGATGTTGATCCCGATACTTTCAATATTGATCCCGAAGCAATTCGCAAAGCCATTACGCCAAATACAAAAGCTATTGTTCCGGTGCATCTTTTTGGCCAGAGTGTTGATATGGAAGCAATACTTGATATCGCCGAAGAGCACAACCTTTTTGTTATCGAGGATACCTGTCAGGCTATTGGTGCGGATTATATCTTTAAAGATGGAACCCGAAAAAAAGTAGGTGCCATTGGTCATGTATCTGGCATGTCATTTTTCCCATCTAAAAACCTCGGATGTTATGGAGATGGTGGTGCTATTTTTACCAATGATGATAAATTAGCTGAACAATTGCGAGTAGTTGTAAATCATGGGATGACGGTGAGATACTACCACGATTATGTTGGTGTAAACTCACGTTTGGATAGCATCCAGGCAGCAGTTTTGAAGGTTAAGTTAAAGTACCTTGACGAATATATCAAAGCCCGCCAGGCAGCAGCCGATTATTACGACAATGCGTTTAAAAACCATCCAAAGTTGAAAACACCTGCACGTTTTGAAAACTCAACCCATGTTTTTCATCAATATACATTGGTGACAAAAGACCTGGACAGGGATGAAATGCAAAAATTTTTGATGTCGAAAAAAGTTCCGGCGATGGTTTATTATCCTGTGCCCATGCACATGCAGAAGGCTTACCAGGATCCTCGTTACAAGGAGGGAGATTTCCCGGTAACCGAGCATTTGTCAAAGCATGTAATTTCGCTGCCTATGCACACTGAACTGGATGAAGAGCAGCTTAAATATATCACCGAATCGGTATTGGAATTTGTAAACCTGTAAAACATGAAGAAGGATTATTTTGCACACGAATCAGCAATAATCGATGAAGGTTGCAAGATTGGAAAAGGAAGCAAAATCTGGCACTTTTCTCACATCATGTCAAATTGTAAAATTGGTGATGGCTGTAACATTGGTCAAAATGTGGTTGTTTCACCAGAGGTTGAGTTGGGGAAGAATGTAAAGGTGCAGAACAATGTATCCATCTATACAGGCGTGATTTGCGAGGATGATGTATTTCTTGGGCCATCTATGGTTTTTACAAATATTGTGAATCCCCGCAGTGCTGTAATCCGAAAAGGGGAATATGTTAGGACCGTTGTGAAAAAGGGTGCATCAATTGGTGCAAATGCAACCATTGTTTGTGGACATGATATCGGTGAGTTTGCTTTTATTGGAGCTGGTGCTGTTGTTACAAAAGAAATTCCGGCTTATGCACTTGTAGTTGGGAATCCAGCAAAACATGTGGGATGGATGAGTGAGTATGGTCACCGCTTGAATTTTGATGATGCAGGATTTGCTGTTTGTCCTGAAAGTAACGAGAAATACGAATTAAAGGACGGCAAAGTAGCCAAGGTGAAGTAGAGAAAAGCTGGCTAAAATGTAATTGTGGCAGAGTTTTTTATTGCTCACATTCCTATATTTTATATCCAATACCAATTTCATTTTTGATTAATCCGGTTTTCAGATATTTTTTAAACAGAAAAAAACACAAGTAAGATAAGACATGACTTTATACGATAGATTAGTAAAAAAGGATACCAAAGTTTCGCTGATAGGATTGGGCTACGTAGGATTACCTATAGCCCTGGCTTTTGCTAAGAAGGTTCCTGTAATTGGATTTGACATCAAACCTGATCGTGTGGAAATGATGAAAAATCACGTCGATCCCAGCAATGAACTGAAGGCTGAAGCATTTGATGATTGTGATATTTTATTCACTTCCAGGCCTGAAGATTTAAAGGATGCAACCTTTCATATTGTTGCTGTTCCAACACCCATCGACGACAGCAATATGCCCGACCTATCGCCTTTGATCGCCGCTACCAAAACGGTGGCAAAAATTCTTAAGAAGGGCGATTATGTGGTCTATGAGTCAACAGTTTACCCCGGGGCAACTGAGGAGGATTGTATTCCGCTGCTCGAGGAAATCTCCGGTCTGAAATATATAGACGACTTTAAGGTTGGGTTTTCACCTGAAAGGATTAATCCGGGAGATAAAGTACATACGCTTGCCAGTATTGTTAAAGTGGTATCGGGTTGTGACAAAGAATCCCTTGATGTGATTGCCAAAACCTACGAACTTGTGGTGGATGCAGGCGTTCATAAAGCATCTTCAATCAAAGTGGCAGAGGCTGCCAAGATCATCGAAAACACACAAAGGGATGTAAACATTGCTTTGATGAATGAGCTTTCGATAATTTTTAATCGCATGGGCATCAACACCTATGATGTGCTTGAGGCTGCCGGTACAAAATGGAATTTCCTGAACTTTTATCCTGGCCTGGTGGGTGGGCATTGCATAGGTGTCGATCCCTATTACTTATCGTATAAAGCAAAAAAATTCAAATACCACCCACAAATCATTAATTCAGGACGTTTTGTGAACGATTCGATGGGGTTTTATGTGGCAAAACAAACCATTAAAAAGTTAATTGCTGCTGGAAAAAATATCGTAAAATCAAAAATACTTGTCATGGGAATCACTTTCAAGGAGGATGTGAGTGATATCAGGAATTCACGGGTTCCCGACATTATTTGTGAGTTGAAATCCTATGGTGTTGGAGTTGATGTTGTTGATCCACACGCAGAATCGGATGAGGTAAAAGCGGAATATGGATTTGACTTAACTGATGATTTGTCGGATAAGTATGATGCTGTGATCGTCGCTGTAAACCATGAGCCATATAAAAAACTTGACGAGAATTATTTCAAACTTATTTCAAATGATAATGGAATCCTGGTTGATATCAGGGGTATTTATCGCAATGAAATAAAAGATCTTACCTACTGGAGTCTTTAACGCAATATTGGAGATATTCTTTTTGAACATGACCCTGGTTTTTGTGATCTTCTGATCAATTCATTGGAATGTTACCATTTGCAAATCTGATATACCTGCAATTTGGAATTTTAAACCTGTAACTAAGAGATTTGTAAAGGGTAATACAATCTTGATGTTTGTTGCGAAATCTTCAATCAAATAATTGCCAAATAAAGATTTCTTGTTTTTTTTATGATTAACACCTACTTTTGAAAAATGTAATTGTCTGTCAATTAAGTGGCAGAGATACTCATCTGAAAAAGTTTGTTATGGGGAAAATACTGGTTACCGGAGGAACAGGTTACATTGGATCACATACCGTAGTGGAATTACAAAACAAAGGCTACGATGTAATTATTGTGGATAATTTGTCAAATTCCCGTGGTGAGGTTAATGAAAACATTGCATCAATTACGGGTGTTAAACCTGCTTTCGAAAACTTTGATCTGGCAGACAGAGACAAAACTTTAGAATTTTTTAGGCAACATACTGATATCAAAGCCGTCATTCATTTTGCAGCATTTAAGGCGGTTGGCGAATCGGTTGAAAAACCATTAATGTATTATCGCAATAATCTTTTTTCACTGATCAATATCCTTGATGGAATGACCGAAACCGGAACTCAAAACCTGGTTTTCTCGTCTTCCTGCACTGTTTATGGTCAGCCCGATCAATTGCCTGTTACGGAGGAAGCACCCATAAAAGTTGCCATGTCACCTTATGGAAATACCAAACAGATTGCTGAGGAGATTATCTCGCATACGGGTGAATCAAACCCAAATGTAAAATCAATTGCACTGAGGTATTTTAATCCAATAGGTGCGCACGAAAGCTCAAAAATCGGTGAATTACCCTTGGGTGTACCCAACAACCTGGTACCTTTTGTAACGCAAACTGCCATTGGTATCCGTGAACAACTGAAAGTGTTCGGAGATGATTATCCAACACCCGATGGAACACCTATTCGAGATTATATTCATGTGGTGGATCTGGCAAAGGCTCATGTTGTGGCTGTGGACAGGATGCTTAAAAGCAAAATGAAAAAGAACTTTGAAGTTTTTAACCTTGGGACCGGGAATGGCTACTCGGTGCTGGAGGTGATCAATAGCTTCGAAAAAGTTTCGGGTGAAAAATTAAATTATAAAATTGTTGACCGGCGACCCGGTGATATAACCGAAGTATGGGCTGAGACAAGTTTTGCCAATCGCGAACTGGGTTGGAAAGCAGAAAAGGGAATTGACGAAATGACACTTTCGGCCTGGAAATGGGAGTTAGCACTTGCAAATAATAAGTAAATCAGACTAAAATTACAGTAATGGAAAAATTTGATAAAACAATTATGGTTACTGGCGGTGCCGGATTTATTGGCTCACACCTGGTAAGGCTTTTTGTAAATAAATATCCAAACTACAAAATCGTAAATGTGGATAAGCTTACCTATGCTGGCAATCTGAACAACCTGAAGGATGTCGAAGACAAAACAAATTATAAATTTGTTAAAGCTGACATTGTCAACGCCGAAGAGATACAACAGCTTTTTGATGAATATAAATTTGATGGGGTAATTCACCTGGCGGCAGAATCTCATGTGGATCGCTCAATTGCAAATCCCAATGAGTTTATTTTTACAAATATTGTGGGAACTGCCAATTTGTTGAATGCTGCGAAATTTCACTGGAAAGATGAGACCGAGGGAAAAGTTTTCTACCACGTTTCCACTGATGAGGTTTATGGATCGCTTGGCGATACCGGCTTATTTGTTGAAGAAACATCTTATGATCCACGCAGCCCCTACTCTGCTTCCAAAGCAAGCTCCGACCACCTGGTGAGAGCATATTTCCATACCTTTAAAATACCGGTTAAAATTTCCAATTGTTCCAACAATTATGGCTCATACCAATTCCCTGAAAAGTTGCTTCCACTATTTATTTTCAATATTAAAAACAACAAACCATTGCCGGTTTATGGTAAGGGTGAAAATGTACGCGACTGGCTCTGGGTAGTTGACCATGTGCGGGCTATCGATGAGATCTATCATCAGGGCAAAGTAGGCGAAACATATAACATTGGTGGGAATAATGAATGGAAAAATATCGATTTGATCAAACTTATGTGCCATATTATGGATCGTAAACTTGGCCGTGAAACAGGCACTTCCGAAAAGTTGATCACTTATGTTAAAGACCGTGCCGGGCATGATATGCGGTATGCCATCGATTCATCGAAACTTCAAAAAGACCTTGGCTGGGTACCCTCCGTTCAATTTGAAGAGGGTCTTGAAAAAACAATCGACTGGTATCTTGAAAATATTGATTGGCTCGAAAACGTTACTTCCGGTGATTATAAAAAGTATTACGAGGAGCAATATGTAAATCGGTAATAATGGGATTCCTTAAAAATCTTTTTACTCCTGGGAAATTATCAAAACCAGTCGATATGTCTGTTGTGCATACCGATATGCACTCCCATTTAATACCGGGTATCGATGATGGGTCGGATAGTTTGGAAACCTCCGTTGGGCTTATTACCGGAATGATGGAACTCGGGTATAAGAAATTTGTTACTACTCCGCATATTCAGGGTGAGTTTTACAAAAATACCCCACACATTATTCTTTCCGGCCTCGAAAGAGTAAGACGAGAACTTAAGAAGCAGAATGTTCAGGTTGAAATTGAAGCAGCGGCAGAATATCTTATCGATGACCAATTTGAAGCAAAGTATAAGGAAGGCAAATTGATGACATTTGGCAAGAACCACCTTCTTATCGAACTTTCTTATTTCAACGAACACCCAAGGTTAAAGGAATTTTTATTCGACCTTCAAATTGAAGGTTACAAAATCATACTAGCCCACCCCGAGCGATATTCGTACTGGTTTGGCGATTTTAAGAAATATGAAGAGCTGAAAGACAGGGGCATCTTATTCCAACTCAATATTACCTCTCTAACTGGCTATTATTCCGCTGATGTGAAAAAGATGGCTGAGAAATTCGTGGATGAGGAAATGATTGATCTTGTCGGATCGGATATGCATAATTTCAATTATCTGGAAGCTTTGGAACGAACCTGCTCAGAAAAATACCTGAAGAAGTTGGTTGATTCGGGGAAGTTGCAGAATAGTACCCTTTAGTTTTAAAAAAAATGCCTCTCTGCTTAATAAGGAAACTTTAACAAAGATTTTAGCGAAATGCATGCTTCTGTTGAATTTATCTGAGTGTTGGTTAATCCTGCCGGGATTTATGCAGGTCCATAATTTTAACATAATTTTAACAGATTATAAACCCTTGGCAAGCAACGACTAATGCCACCAGCCCCATCTATGCACGTGAATGAGCAATCATTTTATTTTTAGAATTGTTTCAATTCAATTAATCCTTATTGCTTCCTAATACCGAAAAATTATTCAATTTAAACCAGCATGAAAAATTTTATACAAATCCTTTTAATCCTTCTTTCCATTTTAATCCTGTCATCTTTCGCATATTCTGATGAATTCGAAAATAATGCCGCAAGGGATGATTCAGGCAAACAAGTTGTCCGACTGAGTCTCGAAGATGTATATCAGCAATCGGATTTACCACTCTCTGCTAAAACTTATTTTGGTGAACTTTCATCGGCTGATCAGGAATTTCTTGCTGCTGACCAGGAACCACCAGCAATCGGCGTTGTGAGGGCTTTGGAGAAGCCGATCAATTTTAATTTCAACAGTAATTTTTTGGAGCAAGGGCATAGTACTATTGTTGATCATGGTAAACTCGAATTTATTGGTAACCATATGATATGGACAACTTACCTCGAAGCTAAAGATGCAGAAGGAATACGTATTAAGATTACCCAATCGGATTTACCTGCGGTAGCAAGTGTTTATATTTATAATGATAATGGGGAGGTGTATGGCCCATATGCCGCTTCCCGTATTGGTGAGGAGGGTATGTGGAGCCATGTATTATTTTCTGATCATGCTTATCTTCAAGTGCAGTTGCCTATGGATTACCCGGATTATGATTCCTTTAACATAGGCATTGAAGCCTTCTGTCATCAGGTTTATAGCTATCAAAGCAGGACAGGTTGTTTTGAAGATGTAAATTGCACTGCAGCTAACAACTTTTCTAATATTGAAATATTGAAATCAGCTTGTGCACACCTTCAGTATGTCGACAATGGAGGGAGCTATATATGCTCTGGTTCACTAATAAATGACACCAATGAAGATCATTTTATGCCATACCTGTTGACAGCCAACCACTGCATAAGCAGCCAAACTGTGGCTCAATCGGTTGTATCCTTTTTCGATTACGAAACAGAATACTGTGGAGGCCCAGTGGGTGAAATGATCCAGGTTCTCGGAGCACATTTAACAGCAACCAATGCAGCAAATGATTTTACATTTCTATTACTTGGTGAAAACGTACCCACAGGAGAAGACACGCGATGGTATTTAGGATGGACTACTGCTTCTGTCAGTAATGGTACGAGTTTGTATTCCGTTAACCATCCTGCTGGAATGCCACAGCAATACATTAAAAGTGCAAACACAACATCGGGCTTTAACTGCTCCGGATTTTCATATTCCAATTATCACTATACAAATCCCGTTCAGGGTGCAACAGTGGGAGGCTCAAGTGGTGGGACCGTAACTTTAGAGAATGGTCAGGTGGTTGGTCAACTTTATGGTAGCTGCGGGACAAATCTTGATGACGAATGTGATTATCCGGCTTACAATAATATGTGGGGCCGGTTTAATGTCACCTATCCTCATATTTCCAATTGGCTCTCAGGTGCAGCAGTAGCAAATATTTTAGTATCACCATCCAGCCTCGATTTTGGTACAGTGGCAGTTGGGCAATCCGCCTATCAGGAAATAACAATCACAAATACCGAACCCAATGGCTTAAACCTTGACGTTAACACATTGGTGATGAGTTTTGGCATTCACTATTCAATTGTTGGAGGGTACACCTATTTATACATACCTCCTGGTCAATCGCAAACAATTACAATAGAGTATTCGCCACAGAATGGACAGGTTCATGATGAGCAACTATTCCTCTTTAGTAATGCATCTAATATTAACATTTTTATTCAGTATATAACCGGTATTGGAGAAGATCCAGGTAACCCACTACCTCCTGAAAATTTAAGCGCGCAAATTATAAATGGTTACAGCATATATTTTGACTGGCTTGAGCCTGGTCAAACTTTAAATGAAAATGTATCCATCAAATCAGGTGATCCGGAAAATGGCTCAAGGGCCGGAACATTACAGGGTTACAACCTGTATTATGCGTGGGATCTGTATAATCCACTGAATTTTGACCTGATTAGTGATTCGTATTATATTTTTGAGAGTGGTGTTCATGGATACCCATTTCAATATGTGGTAACTGCCATTTATGATGATGGAGAATCCTTGCCTTCGAATGTTGTGGAGATAGAAATTCCCTGTATGCCTACTACCGCTTGGGCCGGTGAGGATATTGAAATATGTGAATCAGAGGTTTTTGTTCAGCTAAACGGTGCTGCCGAAAACTACCAATATGTTCAATGGTTTACTTTTGGCGATGGTTATTTTGACGATCCTTATTCTTTAACTCCAATCTACTATCCGGGTAGTGAAGATTATCAAGCCTCATCAATTTTTATCTGTATGGAAGCGTACGGCCAGGGTTTTTGCGAGAATGGATGGGATTGCATGCTATTATATTTTGCCGGAGTTCCTGAACTCGATCTGTCTGCTTGTGGGTATGATTTTACTATTTGTGATGGGGAAGCTTTCTATTACGATCTGGATTGTATTGATGGATATAATTATGATAACCTTAACTGGAGCACCACAGAAGGCACAGGATATTTTGAATATTCTGAATCTGAGGTCATCTATTATCCCAGCGAGGCTGACTACCTTTCGGGCTATGTTGAAATTATTATTGAAGCGACACCCTGGGCTCCATGTTCCTATAGCAACTTTGCCTACCTGAACTTGTATTTTGAGGAAGTTCCCGAAATTAATGCTGGTTTTGATGTTACGCTGGAGGAAGGTGTAGATTATGTAAATCTCGACGGACAGATTGATGGCGACTACTACAGTTTTAACTGGTATACTTCTGGGACGGGATACTTTTCTGATTACACAGTCCTTTATCCAAGCTATTACCTGAGTGATGATGATATGGCCAGTGGAACGGTTGACTTATGCCTTGAGGTGAATTCAATTAATTCATGTTATTCACAAATATCTGATTGTATGACTGTGACTATTCCACTATTCCAAACAATTATATTGAACGAAGGATGGAATCAATTGTCCTCATTTATAAATCCAACCGATTCAAACATTGAAAATATGCTGGCGCAGATTTCAGATGAACTTATAATTATAAACAATTTAACCGGTGCTAATTGGCCCCTAGGGGGAATTAATACACTGGGAGACTGGGACATTCACTCAGGGTATCAAATTAAACTCAGCCAAAATTCAAGCCTGACTATTGGAGGGAATGTGATTGAAGACCTTACACTAAATCTTGTTGAAGGCTGGAACCTGGTTCCTGTATTATCAGAGTCTGATGTTTTAATATCTGACCTTTTTTCAGGGCAACTTGAAAAGGTTGTTTTAGTGAAGGATGCTATTGGGACCGAAATTTTCTGGCCAGCAAAGGGCATCGAAACGCTGCAGTTTGTTAAGCCAGGAAATGCATATTTGGTGCGGATGAATGAGCCTGTTCAAATTTCGTATTAATAATCCATTAGGTAAGAACCAAAAAGCGTCAACATCCATTTCAATCGAAAAAGGAATATCACAGCATAACGATAAAAAAAAGGGACATGCAAACTACGAGTGTCCCTTTTCTGATAAAATACCGTATAATTTATTCTTCAACCACCGCACTGCTGGTGTCAAGATTTCGATCAAGTTTTTTAAAGAGTCCCTGGAGTACTTTACCAGGACCTACCTCAACGATAGTTTTAGCGCCATCGGCAACCATGTTTTTCATGATCTGTGTCCAGCGTACCGGGGCGGTTAGTTGAGCATTTAGATTTGACTTAATAATTTCAGGGTCGTTTACCGGCTGTGCAGTTACATTTTGATAAATGGGGCAGATCCCTCGGCTGAATTTTGTCGATTCGATAGCTTTCGAGAGTTCAACACGTGCTGGCTCCATAAGCGGCGAATGGAAAGCACCACCAACTTTTAATGGCAGGGCCCTTTTCGCTCCGGCTTCCTTTAGCTTTTCACAGGCCACTTCAATTCCTTTCATCGAACCCGAGATAACCAATTGCCCGGGGCTGTTGTAATTAGCAGGAACAACGACATCATCAATGTCTTTCAGGGTTTGCTCGACGATATTATCCTCCAGGCCAAGAATGGCTGCCATGGTTGAAGGCTCCAGCTCACATGCTTTTTGCATGGCCAAAGCTCTTTTCGAAACCAGTTTTAGTCCATCCTCGAAAGACAGGCATTTGTTAGCCACCAATGCTGAAAATTCTCCAAGAGAATGTCCAGCAACCATATCAGGTTTGAAGCTGCCTTTCAGCATGCGGGAAAGAATAACCGAATGAAGGAAAATAGCCGGTTGCGTCACCCTGGTTTGTCTCAGGTCTTCGTCGGTACCATCAAACATCATTTCGGTGATCTTGAATCCCAGTATTTTATTGGCCTTATCGAATAATTCCTTGGCGGCCGGAAAATTTTCGTAGAGATCTTTACCCATCCCTACAAATTGTGCTCCCTGTCCGGGAAAAACGTATGCTTTCATATAATTGTGACTGATTAAGGTTATCTGCGGTTACCTAAAAAACGGAGCAAAAATAGAAATAAATTAATAAAGTCGAGGTAGAGTGTAAGTGCTCCCATTACAATGAGTTTGCGGCTGGTTTCACTCCCCGATTCCACTTGTGAACCTATTCTTTTTAGCTTTTGCACGTCGTAGGCAGTTAGTCCAGTAAATATCAAAACACCCAAAAAGCTGATTACATAATCCATCATAGCCGAACGTAGGAACATATTGACCAGGCTGGCGATGATAATACCTACCAAACCCATAATCATAATGGATCCAAACCTTGAGAGGTCTGTTTTCGTGGTGTAGCCCAAAACCGCCATGGTGCCAAACATACCAGCAGTGATGGCAAATGTGGTAGCGATGGAACCCAGGTCGTAAGCAAGGAAAATAAAACTTAAACTCATGCCCATAATTACTGAATAGGCAATAAATAATAACATCAGTGAGCCTGAAGATAATTTTTGAAAACCCAGAGACATGAGCAATACAAAGCCAATCGGGCTGAGCATTACGATCCAGCCCAACATGGTCATTCCGGTTTCAGAAACCAATAGGCTCATAAGGTAAGGGTTATCGGCAAAAATCCATGCCATGCCTGCAGTTGCCAGCAAGCCCATAAACATCCAGCTAAATACACTGGAAAGAAATGTTTTGCTTAGTGCAAGTGTATCACCCTGGTGACCAGAGACATCGTAAGTACCTTGATTTCGCTGTGGAAACATAATTGTATTAAATATTAGTTGATTTGAAAAAGGCTGCAAAGATAGTTGTAATCGATGAATACCTTGATTAGTTGTATAGATTTGTAAGTTGTATGCCTTCGATTCAATTTTTTGAAAGCAATAACGTTAACTTCTTTAAATTATTTAATCGAACTGTTATGAAAAAATTATTCTTTGCTATTATTTCTTTTTCAATCCTCCTGGTATCATGTAACACTGCTGAAGTTGAGCAGCTAAAGCAGGAAAACGAAAACCTGAAACTTACCGTTGAGCAACGGGAGCAGGACATCAGTAATTTCATGGAGGTTTTTAATGATATCGAGGAAAACCTTGCCCAGGTGCGTGCCAAAGAACAACTCATTGTCAAACAAGCAGGTTCCGCTGAGACGGGGCACGACAGGGTGGAGGCCGTTAAAAATGATATCCGGGCCATCGACCTGTTGATGAAGCAAAACAAAGAAAGTCTGAAGAACCTGAGTGGTAAACTAAAAAGTTCCAAAACCGAAAACAAAGAGATCAGGCGAATGCTCGATAATTTGGAAAACATGATTGTGAGTAAAGATATGGAGATCATGGGGCTGGTCAGTGATCTGGAATCACTGAATTATGAGGTTGATGAATTATATACATCGGTAGCTGACCTGCGTGCAGAAACTATTAAGCAGGGAAGGCTCATCGATATACAGGCCAATCAAATAAATACAGCATATTATGTCATCGGGACAGAAAAAGAGTTGAAGGAAATGGAGGTAATTACCAAAAAAGGCGGCTTTATTGGAATTGGTCGTGTGGAAAAAATGCTGGAAGATGTTGACCAGGAATTATTCACAAAGATTGACATCCGCCGCACCAAAGTTTTCCCAATCGATGCTAAAAAAGTTAAGCTGGTTACAACCCATCCTTCCGATAGCTATATCATCCGCAAAGACGAAGAGACAAAGCGATACTTCAGTTTTGAGATTACGAAGCCTGAGGAATTCTGGAAATCATCAAAATATCTGGTTATAAGCCTTAAGAAGTAGTATCTGTATTGTTGAATTTTTTCTATAGAAACTTGAAAATAATCCCTCTTTTCAGCACCTGATTTTTTTTCGATAGTTGATGTAGTTTAATATTCTATCCTGAATTTTTCATCCGATTTTTCCCTCCAAATTAACATTTAAATAAACAATTGTTTAATGTTCATTGTTATATTATTGATGTTTTGTAGGCATGTGAATGAAAACAATAAGTGCGGGACATCACCCACAATGGAATGCTCTCAATTTTCTAACTATTAAGAATTGGTATTACAGCCAGTTTCTTGAAGTATTTATTAACTTAAAATTGAGATCATGAAAACAAGAATCCTTTTAACCTTTGTACTTTTGATTATCGCTACGGTGCTGTTTGCACAATCACCACAGGCGTTTAATTACCAGGCGGTTGTTCGCAGTGGCTCTGGTGAGTTGATTGCAAATCAAAATGTGAGCCTCCTGATTTCCATATTGCAAAACAGCCCAGAGGGCGAATCGGTTTATTCCGAATCCCATGCTCTCCAAACCAATGATTTTGGATTGGTAAATCTTGAAGTTGGCAGTGGCACAGTTGAGAAAGGTGAATTTAATGAAATCAATTGGGCATCCGGGCCATATTTTCTCAAAATTGAAGTAGACGAAAACGGGGGGAATGCATACCAGCACCTTGGCACTTCCCAGTTACTGAGCGTACCGTATGCCTTACATGCCAATTCGGCTGATAGTATTAATGGTACTATAATTAAATTATCAGACGCTGATGACGATACAAAAATAGAAGTAGAAAGATTGATTGATGAAGATACCATTCGGTTTACCGTAGCTGGTACACAGGTTGCCATACTCGACAACAAAACTTTCCAACTTGGGGCTCCCGGAGAAAGTGTGTTTGTTGGAAGGGGAGCCGGAAAACTGGATGACGGTTCCGACAATTACAACACGGCCTTGGGTTATACGTCATTCTCAAACAATACCTCAGGTTTTTTTAATACCGCTGTTGGATATGAAAGCACGTTAGCAAATTCCACGGGAAATAGTAATACTGCCATGGGTTATCAATCCTTGTATTCTAATACCATAGGATCTGAGAATACGGCAATCGGACGATACGCACTATTTTCCAACATCTCAGGATTTCATAATATTGCCACCGGCGATCAGGCATTGTATTCCAATACATCGGGAAGCAACAACACCACCACTGGCTGGGGTTCCCAGTCGTTCAACACCTCAGGAAGTGATAATGCTTCTTTCGGATACCGGGCGCTATTTTCAAACACAACAGGATCATCCAATGTTGCACTTGGAGTTCGATCATTGTACCAAAACACTGACCGGCCAAACCTTGTAGCAGTTGGTGACTCGGCCCTGTACAATAATGGCCTGGGAGCTAATTCCTATTCCCATTCAAGATACAATACAGCAATAGGTTCTAAGGCAATGTATGCAAACACAACCGGACATTCTAATACATCAGTGGGCTACCAAAGCCTTTATTCAAATATTACGGGTGCTGCTAATACGGCCAGCGGATTTAAGGCCCTCTATTCCAACACAACAGGAAAGGATAATACTGCGACTGGTTTTCTTGCGCTATCATCAAACTTAACTGGAAATTACAATACAGGAATTGGCTTCTATTCGTTGTACAACAATATTACGGGAGATAACAATACTGCCTCTGGCAATTGGGCGCTTTATTCGAATATCTCTGGTAAGTCCAACACGGCTGAAGGTTATCGGGCAATGTATTCCAATAATTCCGGTGAACTAAATACAGCAGTGGGTCGCAGTGCATTGTATTACAATGTTTCGGGCAACTCAAATGTTGCGATAGGAAATTTTGCTTTGTATCAGAGCACTGAACTTTCCAACCTTGTAGCAATTGGTGATTCAGCTTTATATAATAATGGAGTAGGGGCAACAACATATTTTCATTCAAAAGAAAATACAGCTGTTGGATCGAAAGCTATGTTTGCAAATACATCGGGTTATTACAACACGGCCAATGGATTTCAAGCTTTATATTCAAATACAGAAGGATCTGCAAATGTGGCAACAGGTCGCAATGCACTTTATACCAATACCACCGGATACTTCAATACTGCCACGGGTACAAATGCATTATTAGATAATACAGAAGGAGAAAGGAATACAGCTACTGGTTCCAGGGCTATGTCATCGAACACTACGGGTGACAAAAATTCTGCACATGGAGGATTTGCCCTTTCATTCAACACCAGTGGCAACTGGAATACTGCAAATGGTTATCATGCACTATACTCATCCATTTCTGGCTTCTCAAATGTTGCCATTGGTTTTAAAGCATTATTTAGCAATACCGATCGCTCCAATCTGGTTGCCATCGGTGATTCTGCATTGTATAATAATGGAGAGGATGCAACAGAACCTATACATGCCATAAAAAATACAGCAGTTGGATCCAAAGCACTCTATTCAAACACAACAGGCCATCATAACACTGCTACCGGTTTCGAATCACTTTATTCAAATACAACAGCAGGATATAACTCGGCCTTTGGATACAAGTCTTTACATTCAAATATTGATGGGGATTGGAATACCGCCAGTGGTTATGGTTCACTTTTCAACAATACATCAGGTGCGCAAAATACGGCCCATGGTATGTTTGCACTATATAATAACCAAACGGGAACTGCTAACACAGCCCTGGGTTTTCATGCCGGATACAATAATGTGAATGGAAGTGTAAACGTATTCCTGGGATATAATGCTGGTAGGGACGAAACCGCTAGTAATAAACTTTATATTGATAACAGCAGCACATCCTCACCATTGATTTGGGGTGATTTTGAGGACGACGAAATCCGGATTTATGGAAACCTGAGCGTAAATACCACAAGTACTGATGCCAGGATGGTTGTCAGGGCTGATGCTACTGATGAACATGGATTCAGGGTGCGACTTGGTTCGTCCACAAAACTGCTGCTCCATAGCAACGGCGGATTAAAAATTGGTTCAAATGGAACTCCCCCTGCCGAAGGTATCGAAATTGATGGCGATGCAGAGAAACCTGGCGGTGGTAGTTGGTCATCAAGCTCCGACCTAAGACTTAAAAAAGATATTTTTGATTACACGGATGGTCTTCAGACCATACTTAATATTCGGCCTGTGAGCTATCATTATAACGAAACTTCCGGCCTCCCCACTGATAAAGAACACATTGGCATCATTGCCCAGGAGCTTCAAAAAGTTGCGCCGTATATGGTCTTCAATTCAAATGAGGATAACAATTACCTGAAAGTTGATTTTTCGGCTGCAACATATATGCTTATAAATGCAACTAAGGAGCAACAGCAGCTCATTGAAGAATTGCAAAAAGCCCTGGCGGAACAACAGCAGCTCATCGAAAAAGCAATTCTGGAGAATGCTGATTTGGCCAACAGGTTGAAAGAAATTGAATCAGGCATTGTTTATTCGAAAAATGAATAGTTCCAAAGAATGTTTGAATTTTCCTTCGAAAACGATCCATGTTTCCTGTTGACTTGTTAAATAGTTGTTAAAGTTGGCCGAAAAGTGGCTCCTTCAGCTTTTAACATAAACAATTCCGGTGAAACAATTGTTGTATTCCTTTAAAATTTGGTTGAGCAGATTCTAAAAGACTAATAAAAACAAGAATTATTGTCGGACCTTTTTGGTTAGGATACTACAGCGGATAAAATTAAAGTACGATACGATTATAACCTTAAATTTAAATAACATGAAAAAATATTTTACACTGATTTTACTTTTACAGTTATGTCTGTTTTCTTTTGGGCAATCAATAAGTTCGGAAGTTGTAGCTACAGCAGGTGATTTGAACGAGAGCCGGGGTTACTCACTAAGCTGGACAATAGGAGAATCGGTTACAGAAACGTTTCAAAATGACAACTATTTGATTACACAAGGGTTTCAGCAATCATACTTCTACCAGATTACCGAAGTGGCGGATAGTGAAATTGTGAAGGGATATAATATTAGTATCTTTCCAAACCCCGCCACTGAATTTTTTTACATAAAATTTAATAATGCAGAAGAAAGACCTCCCCTGAAATTGATAATGTTCAATACTGCAGGTAGTAAAGTGAAAGAATCTGTTATAGATCCTGATATCCAGCAGTACAGGGTGAACATTCATCAATTTACAACTGAAATCATCCATATGACTTTAATGGATGACGCATCAGGCTTCGTAAAACGTTTTAAAATCGTTAAAATCAACCAATAGTTTAGTCATATAAATACCCTACAATTATGAGAATTACTACAATTACATTTTTATTATTGATCATGACTTCAGTCGTAACTTTGGCTCAGGCGCCACAGGCCTTTAAATACCAGGCCGTTGCAAGGAACTCTACAGGCGAAGTTCTCTCCGATCAAAACATCAGTCTTAAAGTCAACATTATTATGGGAAGCGCTGACGGTTTGACCGTATATAGCGAAATCCATAATGTTCGTACAACAAATTTAGGACTGGTAAATCTTACCATTGGTGTTGGTGAGAATCCAACATCTGTTTTTTCTTCATTAGATTGGGGAGCAGGCAACCACTATATTCGTATTGAGATGGACCCGACGGGTAGTGGAAAGTACATCGAGATGGGGGTATCCCAGCTACTTTCTGTTCCTTATGCATTGTATTCATTAGAAGCTGGTAATGGGGGAGTTATAACCGGAGGAGGTAATCTCTGGAAAGATGACAAACCTACGGGTAACATTTTTAATACCAATTCAGGTAATGTGGGTTTGGGAACTAAAACGCCGGATGAATTGTTACATGTTGCCGGAAGTTTCAAGCTGGAAGATGGTACACAAGGATCAGGGAAAATACTTACCTCGGATGCATCAGGTGTGGCATCATGGACTGATCCTGCACCAGCGTTTATAGAGACAGACCCTGTTTTTGGTATTAGCCCTGCTTTCGGAATCACCGGTGCAGAAATTACAAATTGGAATATAGCCTTTTTATGGGGTGACCATTCACTTGAAGGATATCTCACAAGTGAAACTGACCCGGTTTTTGGTATGAGCCCGGCATTTGGCATTGCTGGTTCGGATATAAGCAATTGGAATGAGGCTTATGGATGGGGCGATCATTCGCTTGAGGGATATCTCACAAGTGAAACTGACCCGGTTTTTGGTATGAGTCCTGCATTCGCTATTGCTGGCACTGACATTTCCAACTGGAATACAGCACTTGGCTGGGGTGATCATTCTCTCGCTGGATACCTCACCATGGAAACTGATCCTCTTTTCAGTATGAGCCCGGCATTTGGTATTTCCGGTTCCGAAATAACAAATTGGAATACAGCCTTTTTATGGGGTGATCATTCAATGGCCGGATATCTTATGTCAGAATCTGATCCTGTTTTTGGAATGAGTCCTGCATTCGCTATTGCTGGCACTGACATTTCCAACTGGAATGCAGCATTTGGCTGGGGTGATCATTCTCTCGCTGGGTACCTCACCATGGAAACTGATCCTCATTTCAGTATGAGTCCTGCATTTGGAATTGCTGGTACGGATGTAAGCAATTGGAATGAAGCTTATAGTTGGGGCGATCATTCACTTGGGGGATATCTCACAAGTGAAACTGACCCGGTTTTTAGTATGAGTCCTGCATTTGGTATATCTATTATGGATATTTTAAACTGGAATGATGCCCATAATTGGGGCGATCACTCATTGCAAGGTTACCTTACGAGTGAAACCGATCCTGTTTTTGCTATGAGTGCGGCATTTGGCATTGCAGGCACAGACATAGCCAACTGGAATGAGGCTCATGGATGGGGCGACCATTCTCTGGAAGGATACCTCGCCATGGAATCTGATCCTGCATTTATTATGAGCCCTGCGTTTGGTATAGCAGGCACAGACATTACCGAATGGAATGAAGCTTATAGTTGGGGCGATCATTCACTTGGGGGATATCTCACAAGTGAAACTGACCCGGTTTTTAGTATGAGTCCTGCATTTGGTATATCTATTATGGATATTTTAAACTG
>Ga0070729_10000476_pt1 | contig 83796 bp, 66 predicted proteins | sample tdDd472_FD_66725 | JGI IMG/M metagenome (GOLD analysis project Ga0070729, IMG submission 66725) | Marine sediment microbial communities from the Atlantic coast under amendment with organic carbon and nitrate - tdDd47.2 | ecosystem: Environmental > Aquatic > Marine > Coastal > Sediment | place...
AAGGTGCTAATGAGCAACCTGGAGGCTGTATCCAGCCTCACATGGGCGGACTTCGAAAAACATTTTCGAGAGGAACAGCTCAAAGAGATGTTCTCGGATGTGGATATTTTAGGACTGGGTTACTGGTCACTGACTGCTGACTTTGATGGTTTCTTCAAGGGGTTTATGGCCCAGTATGAAACAGTTGCGCCGCCACAGCGTATGTTCTTCGATTTTGCCGATATCAAGAAGAAGTCCAACGAAGCCTTTACAAAATCACTCGAGTTGATTGCCTCATATAACAACAGAATTCCCATGTCATTAAGCCTCAATGAGCACGAAGTATTTGAACTGTTCTCAAGAATTGGAGTCGGGAGCCCCGAAGAAACACCTTCAGCAATCGCATCGGCATTAACCATTGCCCGTCAAAAGATAGGATTTGATGAGCTGATTGTTCACACGCGGGAATTTGCTGTTGCATCAAACACCTCAGATGGTGAAGCCTACGCGATGCAGGAACGACAGAGTGATGTCATTCGCACAGCAGGTGCCGGTGACAGTTTTAACGGCGGTTATATCTGTGCCTCCCTCGGGAACCTGCCGATAAAAGAGCGTCTCGTAATCGCCAATGCTGCAACAGCTTTTTTTGTCAAACACGCAACTGGTCCCACTAAGAAAGAGCTTATTGCACAGATTGAGAAGGCTACTGATAAATAAAGTCGTAGATATAATGAGCAAACTCAGAGATATTTAGACTAAACGAATAAAGGATCTACAATGAAAACACTATATAAACAATCCTTAATAGCTCCTGAATCAACAGAGGGATTTAGAGTCATTAATCTGAATGCAAAAACCACAGCTGATGCAGGCATTGGTTCCGACTGGTCCATTAAAACCTACACATTGCGGGGCGGCTTGCAGGAAGGCGTCGATGTTGTTGAAATTAACAATGGTAAACTCTCCTTCGCTGTCCTTCCGACACGGGGAATGGGTATCTGGAAAGGGCAGTGCGGCGACATCTACCTGGGCTGGGACTCTCCGGTCAAGGATCCGGTAAACCCTGTATTTATCAGTCAACTGGAACGGGGAGGCATCGGATGGCTGAAGGGGTTCAACGAATGGATCGTGCGATGTGGCCTCAATAGCATGGGAGCTCCCTGCCTGGACACGGTCCTCGACAATAATGGTAACGAGTCCGAGGTTCCTCTGACTCTTCACGGTAATATTGCCAATATCCCTGCCCGTTCGGTTTCAATCGAAATCACTGATGAAGCTATTATTGTGAAGGGTGAAGTCGACGAAACAATGATGCTCGGTCCGGCACTGCGGCTCAATACGGAGATACGCACTGAATTCGGCTCGGGTCAGCTCTCGATTATCGATACTGTAACCAATGTCGGCAATAACCCGGCGGAGCACGAACTTCTCTATCATATCAACTACGGGAGATCTCTATTGGAGAAAGGATCGACGATGGTGGCGCCGTTCAAGCAAGTGGCTCCCCGCGATCTTCGTGCCGTTGAAGGTATCGAGACTTTCGATGAATATAGTGAACCGCAGACTGGGTTTGTCGAACAGGTCTACTTCTATGAACTGGTAGGTAAAGAGGATAACCTTGAGACCATTGCCATGCTGCGCAGCGCAGCAGGCAATCAAGCCTCTCTTCTGCGATACTCGTTGAAGGATTTCCCCTGTTTCACATTGTGGAAAAATACTGCTGGCAAAGCTGATGGCTACGTGACTGGTCTGGAACCTGGAACGAACTATCCCAATTCCCGTCGATTCGAAAGAGAGAAAGGACGTGTTCTGACACTGGCCGGAGGGGAGTCACGCAGCACACAAATGGTGATTGAGATATTGGATACTGAAAATGCAATCAAAGCTGCTGAAGCTGAAATCAAGACTCTGCAAAAAACGGCTGAAGGCAAAGTGCACCCGCAGCCCCTCGCGAACTTTTCGGACAGTTGATAGAACAAAGGGAAAGTTTTTCAGCTCGATATGTCCATGTTTTTTCTCCGTAATTATTCTTCTGATTGTAAGAGATTTTATTTATAAAAACATTGCTTTATCGCTAATGTGAACCTATATTATAAATATGTTCATTAGAACAAAATCCTGATTTATAAGGAGGAATGAACAGTGAATGATGAGGGTGAACCACCAAAAATTTTAATTGTTTCTATTGTTTGATATACAGATGATCCCCCCAGGGGATTATAGTGAGCTCAGCTCACCTAAAAAGCACAGGTAGTCTTCGTATGGCTCTGTGCTTTTTTTATTTCCGGTCAAACACACGATAGATCCAGGCTGGAGATTTTTCATTTTTTTCATATTTCACTTCTTCTACAATTGAGAATCGAGTATTGGACAGATCGGGAAAATACGTATCGGCTTCACCGTCGTAGTCGACAAAACTCAGATAAAATCTCTCCGATCGGTCGAGAAGGTCTTTGTAAATTTCTCCTCCGCCGCATATAAAAAATTCATCATCTCCAGCAGCTTCTGCTATCTTCACTGCCTGATCAAAGGAATTTACCACAATACAACCTTCTGCAGTATAATCTGGATTTTTTGTCATAATTATAGTCGTTCTGCCGGGAAGAGCTTTTCCTATGGATTCAAATGTTTTTCTTCCCATAAGCATATGGTGGCCAAGTGTTATTTTTTTGAAGTTTTTCAGATCATCAGAGATCCGCCAGAGTAATTTATTGTCTTTTCCTATTTGTCTGTTTTTACCCATTGCTCCAATTATTGAAATTCTCATACGGAAACCTCCGCTTTAATGTGGGGATGTGATTCGTAACCTACCAGTTCAAAATCATCATAAGTAAAATCGAAAATGCTTTTTACATTCCTGTTGAGCTTCATCTGAGGAAGAGGATAAGGAGTTCTTTTCAGCTGGGTTTCAGTCTGCTCAAAATGGTTTTTATAGATATGAGCATCTCCCAGTGTATGGATGAAATCACCAGGTTTTAAACCTGTGACCTGGGCAACCATTAAAGTGAGCAGAGCGTAAGAGGCAATATTGAAAGGCACTCCGAGGAATATATCGGCGGAACGCTGATAGAGCTGGCATGAAAGTTTTCCATCAGCTACATAAAACTGAAAGAAAGTATGACAGGGAGGAAGGGCCATTTTGTCTATTTCTCCCACATTCCAGGCGCTGACGATGAGTCGTCTCGAGTCGGGATTGCTTTTGATCTGCTCGATTACTTCTGTGATCTGATCGATAATCCTACCGTCGGCTGCTTGCCATTTTCTCCACTGTGAACCATAAACAGGTCCGAGATTTCCCTTTTCATCAGCCCATTCATCCCAGATACGGACTTTGTTATCTTTCAGATACTGGATATTTGTTTCACCTTTCAGGAACCATAATAATTCGTGAATAATTGATCGGAGATGGAGTTTTTTGGTTGTTAATACGGGGAATCCCTCTTCCAGGTTATAGCGGCTCTGGTATCCGAAAACTGATCGGGTTCCCGTTCCGGTCCTGTCTGATTTATCAGTTCCGTTTTTATAAACATTGTTGAGTAATTCCAGGTATTGTCTCATTCAAATCTCCCTCAATTATTCATCCCATCTTATAAAATCTGAGACTTTTCCACAATAGACATAATTGATAGAAATAAATTGACACACACTGTGTCATAGCTTATTGTAGAGGTGTGTTTGATAATTTCATAAGAAACAAAGTTTCCAATGCCATGAATGGCGAAAATGATACTTCATTCGCCATGGCAGGTAAAAAAATAGCCGACTCGTCTATTTTTCCTGAGTTTTCCGAGCCATTGGCTATTAAAGATAAAGTTGAATCTCTACTGAACAAAATGACTATTAACGAGAAAATTGATATGCTCGGGGGTAAAGAGAATCTTGCCGTAAAGGGGCTTCCCCGTTTGAGTATACCCGATGTCTGGTGTACAGATGCTTCTGCTGGAGTGCGCTGTTTCGGCCGTTCTACGGCTTTTCCTGTTCCCCTAGCCATGGCGGCCACCTGGTCGAGAGATCTTCAGAGAAAAACCGGAGAAGCCATCGGTGAAGAATGTCGCGCTAAAGGTGTATCTGTTCTGCTGGGACCGGGAGTGAATATCTACAGAGTCCCCACTAATGGTAGAAATTTTGAATATCTGGGAGAAGATCCCTATCTGGCATCAGAGATGGTTGTTCCCTATATTGAGGGGGTCCAAAGTCGGGGGGTTATCACAACAGTTAAGCATTTTGCCTGTAATAATTCCGATTATGACCGTCATAGGATGAACTCGGAAGTTGATGAGAGGACCCTTCGGGAGATCTATTTTCCAGCCTTCAAAGCAGCTGTCCAGAAAGGGGAATCTAAATCTGTCATGTGCGCCTATAATCCGGTCAACGAAGTCTATGCCAGTGAAAATAAATATCTTCTGACAGATATTCTCCGGGAACAATGGGGATTTGAGGGGTTTGTCATCTCAGACTGGACATGTGTGTACAGCAGTCAGGGACCGGTGAATGCCGGTCTGGATCTGGAGATGCCATACGGCAAATACATGAATGCGAAAAAGCTGCTCCCATTGCTAAAAAAAGGCAGGATATCTGAAGAGCAGATTAATCAGAAAATCAGAAACCTGATGAAGGCATTCTTTGAAATAGGTGCTTATGATCGTCCGGTCAAAGACTCTTTATATAAAGATTACAGCGATGAACACTCGGCTATCTCACTGGAAGGAGCCAGAGAAGCTATTGTTCTACTTAAAAATGAAAATAATATCCTTCCCATCAATAGGGACTATATAAAACGGATTGTGCTGATCGGCTTCAATGGGGAAAATACAACAAGCTGTGGTGGTGGTTCCTGTTGTGTTAAAAGTTATGACAAAGTTGGAATTCTTCAGGGAATAAGGGATCTGGCCGGTAATGAAATAAAAGTCGATTATATCGAAACAGATAAACTGAACCCGAAAATGAAACCAGCTGATATGGATCTTATATCAAATGGGGACATTGTTCTTTTCAGTGCTGGATTTACACAGATTGAAGAGAGTGAATGTTACGACAGAGACTGGGAACTTCCCTTCGGACAGAGTGCTTTAATTAATAAAATCAGCTCTATTAATTCCAATACTGTTGTTCTTCTAACAGCTGGTGGAGGAGTGGAAACCGAATCGTGGATCGGAAATATCAAGGGACTTCTGCACACATTTTATCTCGGTGAGAATGGGGGAACCGCCATTGGTGAAGTTCTGTTCGGCGATGTTAACCCATCGGGGAAACTTCCCTTTACTATGGCAAAGAAATGGGATGATTTTGCATCGACAAAACATTATGTAAAGAATCCCGGAAAAATATCTGTAATGCGGATAGTGGGTCCCCAGGGATCTAAGATGCTGCGAAAACCATGGACAGTTTCTTACAGGGAAAAATTGATGGTGGGATACCGGCATTTTGATACGGCGGAAATTGAACCTCAGTTTCCTTTTGGATTCGGGCTTTCCTACAGCAGATTTGAATGTTCCGATTTCAATTTGTCAACAAATGAGATCTCCCGGGGAGATTCCATTACTCTCTCTCTGAAGGTTACAAATAGGGGAGACCGAGCAGGTTCTGAAGTTGTCCAGCTCTATATCAATGATTGTGAATCATCACTATTGCGCCCGCAAAAAGAATTGAAGGGATTTGAAAAACTGTATCTGGAACAAGGTGAATCCAAGTCAATGGTATTTACAATTGAAGAAGAACATCTTCAGTTTTTTGACGATAGAATCGGGCAGTGGATTGTTGAATCGGGAGAATTCTCTCTCTCTCTGGGCTACAGCAGCAGGGATATCCGACAGACTTTTCTGATTACCTATAGAGATTAATATGGTCTGTGCAAAAATATCATTTCTGCACAGACTACTATTTATAAAAAATTAAATACTTCGACTTCCATTCTGTTATGTCTTTCTCTGAAATCGCAATTTATTTCCCTTTTTGATTGCATCCATCATGACTGGAAGCAGTACGGCCAGGATGAGAAGAAAACCCGTAGTGATAATCATAACTTTGGCCGACATGTTAATCAAACCCATACCGAATTTCAGATAACCGATCAGGAATATTGAGAGAATGACTCCAACGATATTTCCCTTACCGCCTGTAATGGAAACTCCGCCTAGTACAACAAGTGTAATAGCTTCCAATTCCCATCCCTGGGCAATATTGGGTCTTGTGCTTCCAATTCTGGATGTGAGAAGAACAGCGACAACACCGGCAAATAATCCATTGAGAACAAAGTTGGTAAATCTGATTCTGTCTACGGGAACTCCTGAAAAACGGGCTGCTGTAGAGCTGTTTCCGATGGCATACAGTTTCCTGCCATAAGTTGTTTTGTGCAGGACATAGGCAAATCCCGCTGCCAGAATTAAAAAAAAGACAAGTTCGAAAGGGATCAAAGTTCCTTTGATATATCCCTGACCGAAATAACTGAAGCTTTCGGGATATTCAGTAAAAGCCTGATCTTCCAGAATTGCCTGTGAGATTCCTCGAAACAGAGATAGTGATGCAAGTGTTACAGCGATAGGAGGAATCCCGAATTTAATAATGAACAATCCGTTAAATGCTCCTGCAAGACCTCCGACAAGAATCCCGATTATGATAATTTCTGCAGTTCCCAACCCCAAAGAAGAACCAAAACCCATTGCAAATGATGAGAGCGCGATTATGGCAGCTACTGAAATATCAATATCTCCTGACAAAATGACAAAAATCATAGGCAGGGCCAGTATGGCTTTTTCCATAAAAGTGAATGTGGCATTCATCAGATTGAAATAGTCCAGAAAATACGGGGTGATGTTTGAAAATACAATCACCATCCCAATTATTATCAAGGCCAGCATTCCCTCCCATCTTGTGATGATAGAGATTATTTTATTTTTAAGACCTTTATTTTCATCAACAAGCCTCGACTCATTGGCAAGTGTTTTGTTCGTTTCCATTATAAAGATCTCCTGTTCAGTAATTGTTTTTCTTTCCGTTTATCCATCATTGTATTAATAAACATTGCCGATAGGACAATTACACCTTGAATTAACATTTGGTAAAAAGGGGAGAAGTTGACTACGGGCAGTGCATTGTTGATGATTCCCAGAAAGAGAGCCCCGACAATCACTCCGGGGATGGCCCCCGCTCCACCGGCTATATTAACCCCTCCGAGAACGCAGGCGGCTACAGTCATCAGTTCAAAACCTGTAGCTGTTTCATTCACTGCCGCCGCATAACGGGAAGTCCACATGACACCGGCTATTCCGCACAGGGCGCCGCTTATGGAGAATATGATCATATTGACCTTTTTCTCACTGACTCCGACAAAGCGGGCTGCTGTTTTATTGCCTCCGATGGCATAGATTTCCCTACCGCTTCTCGTGTACCTGCTGAAGTAAATCATCAGTGCCGATATCAGAAGGGCAGACCAGATCAGATTGGACATGCCCAGGAAATTCCCTTTTGGAAGATTCATATAGGATTCTGTCATTTCGTGAGCTGTAACCCACTGCCCTTTGCTGAGGACAAAGGTGAAGCCCCTGTATATGCTCATAGTACCGAGAGTGGCAATAATCGGTGGAACTTTCCCGAAAGCGACTAACAGGCCGTTTATTGATCCGAGTAATAATCCCACAACTGTACCGATCAATAGAACATAGATGACAGGCATCGAAGGATTGTATTGATTAATCATTGACGCTGACATTCCGGAAAAAGCGATTATTGATCCTACTGATAGATCAATTCCCCCAGTGAGAATAACAAAAAACTGTCCTATTGCCACCATAATCAGGATGGATGTGTCATTGATGATTCTGCTGATATTTTCACCGGCTACAAATCCCGGTGCTCTCATATTAACTGCAGCTGTTAGAATTATGACCAGTAATATAAGTGTAATTTCTCTCTTTTTGAGCAGTTCTTTTATGGAATTCATCCTTTAGTCTCCTCATTGTGACCTGTGGCAGCTTTGATTATCACATCAGAATTTGCTTCAGCTCTGGTGAACTCTCTTGTTTTTTTCCCTTCATGCATTACAATTACCCGGTCACTCATACCCAGTATTTCCGGTAACTCAGAGGAAACCATTATTACCGCAAGACCTTTTGAAGCCATTTCGGATATAAACTCATGAACGGCAGCTTTCGTCCCTACATCTATCCCTTTTGTAGGTTCATCGAGGATAAGAATCTCCGGTTCCGTGGCCAGCCATTTGGCGAGAACTACTTTCTGCTGGTTTCCACCGGACAGAGTTTCCGCATTGACATGCCATCCGGCTGCTTTTATTTCCATCATTCTTCCGAATTTGGCGGTAGTTTCTCTTTCCACTTTTGAGCTGACTTTTCCGAATCTGCTGATTTTATCAATTATTGGAAGAGTTATATTCCGGGTTAGACTCTGTTCCAGAATAACTCCCTGAGACTGCCGGTCTTCCGGTACAAAGGCAACACCCTTCTGCATAGCTGTTTTGGGATTTGCAATATCTACTGGAATTCCGTTAAGAAAGATTGATCCGCCATCAAATTTATCTATTCCAAATACGGCTCTCATAACTTCGCTTCTGCCGGCTCCGACCAGACCAAAGAAACCGAGGATTTCACCTCTTTTCAATTGAAAGGAGATGTCTTTGAATGAACCGGCCTTTGACAATCCATTTACTTCCAGCACAGTTTCTCCGATGTTGACTACTGCTTTCGGAAACATCTGATCGAGACTCCTTCCTACCATCATATTGACTATCTGATCAATACTTGTATCGGCTACAACACCTTCTCCAATATATTTTCCATCTCTTAATACTGTGAAATAATCACAGATTTCCTGTATCTCCTCAAATTTATGAGAGATAAAGATGATGGCTTTGTTCTCTTTTTTAAGTTGTCTGACTATTTTGTATAACTCTTCGACTTCTCTTAAAGTCAGAGCAGAAGTCGGTTCATCCATAATGACCACTTTTGCATCTATGGAGAGCGCTTTGGCTATTTCCACCATGTGTCTCTGGGCAACTCCCAGATTTTTGACCGGAGTATCCGGATGGAGATCAATCTCCATTTTATGAAGAAGTTCTCTGGTTCTGGCTCTCATACCTTTCCAGTCGAGAGAACCGTTTTTCTTCAGGTGATGACCCATATAGATATTTTCTACAACGGATAACTCGGGGAACATAGACGCTTCCTGATGAATGGCGGTAATTCCTGTTTCCTGGGCTTCAATAGCATTTTTGAAACTCAATTCTTCACCGTTATAGATGATCTTTCCTGAAGTAGGTGTATAAACACCAGTCAGGATTTTAACCAGAGTTGATTTTCCAGCACCGTTCTCTCCGATTAAAGCGTGAACTTCACCTTCTTTAATATTTAAATTAATCCCGTCAAGAGCTTTTATACCTGGAAAGTATTTAGTAATACTTTGTAATTCTAATATTTTTTCTGACAAAATTAAGACTCCTCTCAGGACATAACTCACCTGTACGATGTGACAGATTTTGTAAAATTTCAGATTTAGAATGATACAGGTTCCCCTGGCGGAGAACCTGAAATCAAGATTAGATTGTTAGTTTAGAACATTGCCGCGTAAGTCGCGATATTGTCTTTGTTGAATACAAAAGGAGTTCCCATAATTGATACACCTTCGAGACCGACTTTTACTTCACCCATTCTTCCGACTTTGATCATGTCCCCTTCATTACCGGGAACTTTACCGCTTATAAGAGCTTCGAGGATCATTGTTGATGTGTATCCGAGGTCTACGGGATTCCACAATGCCATCTGGCCACAAGTACCGTTCTCAACATAGTGCTGCATTTCTGAAGGAAGTCCGAGACCTGTAATCTGAACTTTTCCTTTCATACCTTCATCTTCGATTGCTTTTGAAGCTGCTAGTACGCCAACAGTTGTAGGAGAAATAATTCCTGTCAATTCAGGGTATTTCTGCATAAGCCCTACTGCTTCTCTGTAGCTTTTGTCTGCAGCATCGTCTCCGTATACAACTTCTACCAGTTCCATATCTTTATATTTTGGATCTTTGAATTCTTCATACATCCACTCGATCCATGCATTCTGGTTTGTAGCCTGAGATGTTGCTGAGAGAACAGCTACCTGACCTTTATAGTCTGTCAGTTCTGCTATCAACTGAACCTGCTGTCTACCTATCAGTTCTGAATCAGAAGGGATCAGGTCAACAGTTCTACCTCCGGGAGCTATTCCCGAATCGAATGAAATCACTTTGATTCCAGCAGCCATAGCTTTTTTTGTAACGGGAATAAGAGCATCTCTATCATTTGCAGAGATGGCGATTCCATCTACTCTCTGAGCGATGAGTGTTTCGATAATATCAATCTGGCCTTCAGCTGTAGCTGAACTTGGACCCATATAAATAGATTCAACATTTCCCAGTTCTGCAGCTGCTTCTACGCCACCATCGGCTACAGCCTCAAAGAATCCGTTACCAAGACTTTTCACCAGTAAAACAATTTTCAAAGGCTGGTCCCCTTTGGATTCCTGTTGACCACCTGCAAACAGACCGCAGACTAGAGTTAATGCCAATGCAATAGTGAATAATTTTTTCATATTCTCTTCCTTTTGTTTGATTTGTAAGTGAATTCTACCATCGCTATTGGAAACCCGGTTAGGACGGGAAACTACAGAAAGAGGTCAAATTCTACGATCTGTACTCATTTATATATTCAGAAGGGGATTTATTATATTTTTCCCGAAACAAACGGGCAAAATGCCGGCTGCTCTGATACCCCAGGTATTCTGATATTCTTTTAACATTGGCCCCCGGCAGTATCAGCATTTCAGAAGCTGTTTTCATTCTGAGATCTGTTATGTAACTTGTCAATGTCTGATTTTTATGCTTTTTAAACTGCGAGCTGAGATAATTCGGAGTCACATTCAGCTCATCTGCAATTTGAGCGACACCAATCTGTTCTTTATACCGCATATAAATAAGTTTCTCAGCACTTCGGATCAAACTGTTGTCTGCTATCTCATCATTACTATTCAATATTTGGAGTGAAGGGATTATTTTTTTTAAAAAATCCGACAATTCAACTTTCATAACAGGTTTAAGCATATACTCCGAGACTCCGGCGCTAATTGCCTTTCTGGCATAATCAAAATCTGAATATCCCGATAAAATGACCAGGACTGTTTTTTTATGGAGATCTGAGTATTCACTTAAAACATCCAGTCCCGATTGACCGGGCATTTTGATATCTACAAATGCTAAGTGATAGTCATTTTTTTCCAGATGATTTTTCATCTGTGAACCATTTTCAACTTCATCAATCTCTACACCGGGAATTAATTCTTCCAGAAGACCAGAAAGTTCGAGCCTGACATAGTGCTCATCATCGGCTATGAGTATTTTCATATCTCTATCCTGATGACTGTTCCACCATTTATCTTGCTCTCGATGGAGAATATTGATTCGGGATAGGCAATTTTGAGTCTCTGCTGGACATTTAGAAGGCCCACATTCATTTTTCTGTCCATATTGTCAGAATCAAAGCCTACTCCATTATCCTGAATTGTCAGACTAATCCCTTTCTCTCCCCTTATTCGGGTTGATAAGCAATTTATCGTCAGATGTCCTCCCTCTTCAAGGGGCTCGATCCCATGGATAACCGAGTTTTCAACAAGAGGCTGAAGCAGTAATCGGGGAATTTGAAAATTCCTGGCATTGTCTTCAATTGATTGAGAATAGGAAAATCTTTCACCGAAGCGGATTTTCTGGAGCAGGCAGTACTGCTCAACAAACTGGCACTCCTCCTCTAGGGAGGTCCAGCTATTCTGGGACTGTATATACCTGAGCATATCTTTCAGAGCTGAAACAGTACTGGTAATTTTCTCAGTTTCACCGCTTCTGTTTAAACCGAGTAATACCCCGAGAATATTATAGAGAAAGTGCGGTTGAACCTGCGATTGTAGTGCCTGATAACGGGCATCTCTTCTTTCAATCAATTCCTGATATTTGAAATAATTCTCTATTGTCAGTGAGGCGTATTCGCTGAAAGCAGCCAACCTTGTAATTCCCAGATCTGAAAAATACTCGCCTTTTCCTCTTTTTATTGAAAGGAGATAACCGAAGGACTTTCCTTCGACTGTTAATATTTCGGCTAAAAGAGAACTGATATTTTCAAGATCCATTTCCTCTGATGTTTCCTTCAGATAGATCTGCCGGTTCCGGCCGGTCATATTCCGTGAAATATAATCCAATATTACACTTTTCTCGATTTCACTGAGAGTCCTCCCCTTTTCTGCTTCAATAAGAAAAGTTCCCTCTTTGTCGTTGCGGAGAACCATCACAGCATCTGCTGTTGTATCCTGAATGACTGCCATTGCGACCAGTTCAAACAATTCATCGACATTCGATTTATCTGAAATGAACCCTCCGATATCACGTGTCAGGTTGAGAATACTGTTCACATTTTCCTTTAAATCGACGATCAGTTCATTGAATGTCCCGGCAAGGGCTCCGAATTCATCTTTAGATTGGATGTCCAGAGTTGTCGAGAAATTCCCCTTTGAGACCATTCGGAAGGATATTTCCACTTTTTTTAATTTCCCGACAAGATCCCGTGAAAGAAAAAGGGTAAAAATCAATGATACGATCAGAACAAAAATCGATGTACTTGCAAAAACATAATTCATTCTGCTCTGTATCATATTCCCCTCTTCCTCAATGGACTTGATAAAATAATTCATAAAACTTTCAAAGCTGTTTTTGAAATAATAGGAGGTCTCCTGGAATTCTGTGAAAAATGGGATGAGAGATTCATTCTTCTGCATTTCATTGTATAAATTATCCACTGTGCGGTACTGGCTTCTCAGGATAATCAGCTTATCTTCCATATTAGAGAGCATTTCTGTTGCCCTATTGTTCATGGTTATGGCTGTCAGGTACTGGTCGCGGATTAATTCTTCTCCACCGCGGAAGAAATGGTCCAGTTTCATAAACTCATCGAAAGTCTGGTTGTATTCGTGTACAGCCTGCTGCCATTGCCTGATGGTCACTGCTGATCTCGGAGAAAAGGTAAGAGAACGCAACTGATTGTACATTTTAGGGGCAAAGAGATCGAAGACAATGTCTTTCATATGGCTTTGAACTTCACGGGATTTCAATTGCAACTCAGCTCCCAGATTTATCGAGTTCTGAATTTCCTCTGCTTTTAGTCGGCTCTGTATGGACATAATGGCAACTGTAGATATTCCGATGATATAAAAAAGCATTAAAATGATCAGTTTGTAGCGAATCTTCATAAGCTCATCATAAGGGTACTTGCAAAGCTTGGCAAGAAATTGAGTTTTAGTATACCTTTTAAGCCAGGAGTCATCATGTGGAAATTAGTTTGAATCTGCTTCTCGTCACCATTTTAATTGGAGGATGGTTTTTCGGAAAACTGTTTACTAAAATCGGTCTCCCCTCAGTTCTGGGAATGACAATCTGGGGGATTGGCATCTCGTTTCTCTATAAAAATTCATTTCCCGATGTAATCTGGCAGATCTCCCCATTTTTCAAATCTCTTGCCCTAATCGTTATACTCCTTCGGGCTGGATTGGGTATTAATCGGATCACTCTGAAAAAGGTCGGATTACCGGCTATACTCCTTTCCTTTGTACCCTGTCTCTTTGAGGGATTTACACTGTTGCTTCTCTTTCATTTCATAGTCGGATTTGAATATGCCGTAGCAGGAGTATGCGCCTTTCTCATTGCCGCCGTTTCTCCAGCTGTCGTCGTTCCTTCTATGCTCGACCTGAAGGAGAGAGGATATGGAAAGAAGAATGATATACCCACTATGATTCTTGCCGGGGCATCGATGGACGATGTCTTCGCTATTACGATTTTCACCATTTTCATGGGTATTGCCGGCGGAAACGAAATCAGTGTTACAAAATCACTTCTGCAGATTCCCATCTCTATATTCGGCGGGATAATAGTCGGTGTAATATTGGGTTTTCTACTCGTCTATTATTTCAACCGCAACCAGGAGAGAATCAGGGCAACTGAAAAAACACTGCTTCTGCTTGGGACAGCAATCCTGCTGGTTCAGGTCGGAGACTGGATGCATGTTGCGGCATTGCTGGGAGTAATGACCACGGGATTTATTCTTCTCGAAAAATCGGAAAAAGCAGCCGGCGAACTGGCGTACAATCTCAATAAGGCCTGGGTTTTTGCAGAGATTCTCTTATTCGTTCTAATCGGAATGTCAGTTGATGTCTCTGTTGCAATCAGCGGAGGACTTAAAGGTTTATTAATTATATCAATGGGACTGATCGCACGGTCGGCCGGTGTACTTATTTCGGTCATACCTGCTCCTATCTCCTGGAAGGAGAGACTTTTCTGTGTATTTTCCTATCTGCCCAAGGCGACTGTTCAGGCTGCAATGGGATCTGTTCCTCTTGCCATGGGTATAGCCGGAGGGGAGCAGATTCTTGCATTTGCAGTCTTGGCTATTGTGTTTACTGCTCCATTAGGTCTTCTGCTCATCAGAAAATTCGGACCTAAATTACTCTCTATCGATCTGCCTATGGAGGATTCTCCCTCAGTCGTTTTCAGTGACTGATTGGAGATTCTCTAATGTTATTTCATATGACTGAATGCTGTTTGCACGGTAGAAAAGAAAGGCATTGTTATTCATTTTTTTAATCAACCTTTTCGACCGGGGAACAAACAGGATAGAGTGATTGAAATCCCGCCTGGAGAATCCCTCTATCTTCTCTGAAAAATAGGAATAAGCAGTTCTTCGCTGTGTTTTGATAAGATCTCTGTCATCTATTCTGAGGAAATTCGGGTAGTTCTGTCCCGACGCAAAAGGGCACCAGTCCAGGCGGAGAAGATCAAATATATATTCTTTATGTTCATGGTGATATTTCTCACAGTAGAGCATCAGGCTCTTTCCCAAAACCTGCCATTGCTTAACCGTTTTATCTTCTGGTGAAAACTCATTCAGTTTCGTAAAAAAAGACCATGGCGTACCGCTTAATCCCATAAGGAATTCTAAAGATTTTATTAAGTAATGACTATTGTAAAATCGATTGAGATCTCTCTCGACAGAATAGAATTCTTTGATTTCTTCAAAAGTCATTGTTGATGTCTGAATCACTTCGTAAGGAGGGGCTGAATTGACAGCCATTTTATAGAAATCAACTTTCTGCGACATCGAAGTCCCTGGAAGTATTTTCAGAAATCCCAACTGAAATTCATCGGGTTTAATCGATAGTATTTCATTAAATGATTCTATGGCTCGTTCTCTATTGTCCTCAGGTAAGCCGACAATCTGATCGAGATGTGTGTGAATATTTTTTAAAGAACACAATGCGACAACATTCTTTTTTTCGACAGACCAGTTGTAAGGTCTGTCTACAGCAGTAAGAACGTCTTCACAGGTTGACTGGATCCCCACTTCAAAGTGAAAAAGATCATCAGGAGCTTCTTTGAGAATGGTGAAATCCTCTTCTTCAAGAAAAAGCGGGTGGACTTCAAAATGGAAGGGGACAGGAGATTTCTGTTCAATCAGGAATCTCCAGATTTCCCGGGCGTATTCTCTTTTCGAATTAAATGTCCTGTCTACCATTTTCACAATTTTCGGTTTAATGGATATAAGAGTCAGCAGGTCTCTTTTTACCGTCTCGATATCTCTGTACTCCAGTTTCTGATCAGAACAAGAAGAAAGACAATAAGAACAGTTGAATAGACATCCTCTCGAAGCTTCATAATAAACCAATCTCCCCTTCAGGTTTCCATAATCCTCTGTTTCATAGGGGAAATGGATTTCGTTTATAGGGGTGCTTTTTGAATAAAATATTTTTTCATCAAATGTGAAAAGAGAAGGGATGAAACCTTCTGCCTGACCATTGATTAAAGTATCTGCAATATCTGATTCGATCCATTTGTTCATATTGTAACTGACTTCGGGACCACCGAGAATTATCTTTGAACCAGGTCTTATCTCTTTTATCATCGATGCCAGTTCTTTTATGTAATCGCAATTCCATATATATACGGAGAAAAGGTAATATTCAAAGGTTTCTTCTGTCAATTTTTCCAGTGAATATTTCCAGTTTTCATTTATGGTCAATTCGATTAAGGAGCAATCACATTGTGCATCACTATTCAGAATCTTCTTAATATAATAGAGAGCCAGGTTCGTATGAGAGGTTCGACTGTTTACTGCCACAAGGGCTACTTTCTTTTTTTTCATATGTTAAAAGGCTTTAGGGTTTATAATAATTATTAATAACATCAATTACAATGTCTTATTCTTTATTGGTAAAAAATAGGAATTTTTCCTATAGATTTCCTAAGATTTTAGTATTAGATTTATATGGTACCTGGGTATTACCCGGTCAGGAATTTCTATAATGAAAGGTTCTCTATGGAAAAAGAAAAAGTCAGATTAAGCAAGCAGGGTGAAGATTTTTTAAATAACCAGAATTGTTCAGCAATAGTTGGAGCCGTTTTGCGTTCTATTGAAACATATTCTGCGGAAGTTCTTGATGTCGAAGATGGTATTGTCCGCGTTAAACTCTCCGAATACAGTCTGCCAGAAGAGCTGATAGAACACAATGACTTTTCAGTTCATAAGGATCATCTGGTTATCGTATAAGCAATAAACGGTCTGCTAGTGCTTCATTCTATCCATAAAACGCAATAAAATTATTGTCACAAACAATCCGATTCCGCTGATTGTGTAAGGTGATACTCCCAGAGAAAATGTATTTGAGATCAAACCGATAAGAAGGGGGCCTGCAGCCATAGCTCCATCTGAGAAGAACCGCCAGAGACCCAGAAATTGTCCGGGGGCTTTTTCCGGTGCCAGATCTGTTCCAATTGTCATATTTATTCCGCTTCCAATACCATTTCCCATACTGATGATTATGGCTATGGCTAAAAACCCGGGAAAAGCAGTGGTCATCGGCAGAAGAGCAAAAGCGATTGTCATGATGATTACAGCAGGTACGAGCGCCCATTTTCTTCCCAAATTGTCCATGATCCACCCGGCGGGATAAAATAGTGCCAGCTCAGCCATTGCGGAAATGCTTGTGGCCAGTCCGAGTGCTGTAACGGTTAATCCTATATGGTCTGCCCATAAGGGGAGAATGAAATCCCTGCTGATTCTGAGTAGGGATATACCGATAATTCCAATAGTGGCGGCAATTATATTTCTTCTGTTTTTTAGAAGGTGATCCTTCAGGTGTCCCATTGATTCGGACTGGGATATTTTTGCAATTTTCTGACCAGGCGGCAGAAGAATTATGATTAATATAACAGCGATTAATGAGAGAATGGCATGAAGGAAAAAAATCGGCTTATAACCGTAAAAACTGATTATTAATCCTCCAGCCAGAGGTCCAATAATTCTCGAGAGTCTGAAAAGTCCCCCCATTCCAGATAATACGCGTCCTCTAATCGCAATAGGGACATTATTTCTGATGTAGGTTAGACGTGTCAGATCCCATAAAGTTGTAAATGCTCCGAGCATAAAACTGGCAATGAGTAGTATTAAAGGTGTTGTGCTGAATCCGCGAAGTATGGCAGCAGCCATAATCCCGGACAAACCGGTAATCATTAAAATAGAGGCTTTCCACTTGCTTATAATAAATCCTGCGGGCAGGTTGAATACCATTGCACCCAGGCTTTTTGCTGTCACGATTAAACCGATCATAACAATGCCTGCGCCGAGTTCTATAGCATATAGAGGAATAAAGGTTACAGTCATTCTCAATCCAATCTGTACCATCAAAGTTGGTAGATAAATGGAGAATATTAATTTCCCTGTGCTGCTTTTACTGATTTTGCCACATCCCCTGTTCAATATCTCTACGCCAAATAGAATAATCGATTCTACCGCGGTTATAGGAGAAGCGCACTTCAACGTCTTTGACCATTTCCCGTAAATCTATATCATCATCGTTGATAGAATCCAGCGACCAGTTGTAGTCCTCTTCATCATAAGTCATCGAAATCTCACAAGAAAATTTGTCTACTTCCAGCACAGTCATAATTGTGTAATCAATCTCATGTTCCACAGCCTGTCTGTCCTGCCATTTCACATTGATTCTATTGGTGAAAACAGGTTCGCTGTCTTCCGCATAACGGTAGTCTTCCCGGATCAACTGCTGCAGATCATAAATGATTGAATTAAACTGCCTCTGGTTTGCTCTTATTACAATTTCTTCCCCTGTGGTTATTTCAAACTCTTCATCCCAGTCATGAAACACCAATTCCGGTAGATCCGCTTCTCCGAAAGGCCAGTAATGAGTTCTGATAATATGTTTCCCCGGCTCTACATTCTCTATAATGTATGGAACTTTGTTGTCTTCAACGGTATAGCCAATAAATTTATCATCTAGAAAAATCTCGGCGCCAGGTACCCAGCTGTATAATTTGACCTTTCCCGGACTTTCATCTTTCATTGATATGATGGATCTCACCGAGTCCGGATTCTGAAAAGACATCTCCATTCCAGTCAGTTTCATAATCACTTTTTCAGCCAGTCCGTGAATAGTATTTTCCGATGATCCCCTGTCTCCGAAAGTAAACGTCTGACCTGATTCTACATCTGTTAGATAAATGGTGATTAATACATCCCGTCCGAGATATATGTATTCCCCTTTTATCAGCCAGTCTGCACCGAGAATCTTTCCGAAATTCATCGCTTCTTCGGCATTTTCCGTCAGGCCGTAGAGCCTCAGGTTCTGCTCTTCCAGAACATCTTCAAGCTCCGTTCTTGTGATCATCTTCATATATTCATTCTGGGTCAGGTCGTAGAGAAGGAGACCTTTTATTATACCGCCGAGATAATCGAGTGCGGGATCCATATTGATATTTTCAAATTCCAGAAAAGCTGTATTAACGCCGTCACTGACTGACTGTGCCGGTACGGATAAAACCAAAAGCTGAACCAGAACCATAGAGAGAATAATTCGTTTCATAATAATCCTTTTGACTATAATAAAACAAAATCTAATGAGTATAAAGAAAGTTTTGCTATTTTAATTCTTATTCAGTCATTGTATAAAAGTAATATGAACAAAAAAAAGCTGATAATATTTATGATACTTGCAATGGTCATTTGGGGCGGAAGCTGGACTTCGGGGAAACTGATCTCTGTTTCATCTCCGACTGAATCAGTCATTTTCTGGCGTTTCATTATTACAACAATATCGATGATCCCCCTGGTTTTCATTTTCAAAGTTTCTTTGAAGGTCAGTTTCAATGACCTATTGCTTCTGGCTCTTGGCGGATTCATTATGTTTCTGTACAACATCGGTTTTCTCTACGGAGTCAAGAATGGATTTGCCGGTGCAGGAGGAGTGCTTGTTACCGGTCTCAATCCTGTATTCACATTTCTTCTGACAATTATACTACTCAGAGAAAAGGCGTCATTGAAACAGATTCTGATTCTTGCCCTGGGCCTTGCCGGTGGATTGATTATGCTTGAAATCTGGAATGCATCGTCTGCCCAGATTCTGGACGGAGGCAATATATTCTTCCTTCTTGCTTCCTCTTCATGGGCTTTCATGACCATATTGAGTCAGAAGATGCAGAAAAAGATTCATTTCATAACCTACGGCTTTTATGTTTACGGATTCTGCACAATTTACGGACTGTTTTTTTCTCTGGCCAGTAATGCCATGTTTCCAATTCCGACGGAGTTGCCTTACTGGCTGAATATTCTATATCTGTCCATAGGTGCCACGACTATAGCGACAACGATTTATTTTCTCAGCACAAAACAGCTGGGAAGTCGCCTTGCCAGCTCTTTTATATTTACAGTTCCTGTCAGCGCCATGTTCTTCAGCTGGCTTCTACTGGGAGAGATTCCCCAGCTGCCGACTGTCATTGGCGGTTCTTTGACAATCGGAGCGGTGTATCTGATTAATCGTCAGAAAACGCAGTAGAGTCTCACTTCCTGAAGAGCTTCAGACCTTTGAAGAATCTTCCATTGAGCATCAGTATCAGCCCATTCAGTTTTGATTCTGAAAAGTCATCCCCTCCCAGAAGAGCAAGACTTCTGAGAGGCATTTCATTGACCATACTGTTTACCATTAGTTGCGTTGTTTCATCTGCTTCCCCGAACATCTTTACAAATCCTTTTTTGATCTCATTTTTAACCTTTCTGCCAATAAAGGTTTTGCTGATGTCGGCTATTGTCGAGTTGATGTGAAATGGTCTGATCTGAATCGGTTCCGGAATATCTCTTCCCAAAAGCAACTTGAAGGCAGCGTCGTCAATATTATGAATATCTTCCATTTCTGCATAGACCTTATCTACTTCTTTTGCTGTTGGAATAAAAGGAGAAGAGACATTCACAGTTTCATTCAACCTGATATCTCTTGAAGAGGCTCCGATCAGAATCTCGAAATCACCGGACTCAATCTGCCATTGTGCACTCTCTGTATCGTAATAGCTGAAACTATTGCTGTCGAGTGTGAAGGAAACCTCTCTCTCCTCACCTTTGGAAAGATGTATTTTTTCAAAACCTTTTAACTCCTTATCCGGTCGATATACAGTGCTTTCCATATCGCGGACATAAAGCTGAATTATTTCTTTTCCGTCGTAATTCCCTGTGTTTTTCACTTTGCAGGTCACAATCAGTTTCTCATTTGCATCTATGGTTTTAGCTGATACTTTCAGGTCACAATAGGAGAACTCCGTGTAAGAAAGGCCATAACCGAAAGGAAAGAGGACCTCCTTTTTCATACTGTCAAAGTATCGATATCCAACATATAATCCCTCGCGATACTGCACCTGTTTAGTGGTTCCCGGGTAATAAGAATCTGAAGGTATGTCCCTCATTTTTAATGGAAAAGTTTCTGCGATTTTTCCAGAGGGGACGGCATCGCCGAATAAAATATCAACTAAAGCACTTCCTCCGGCCTGACCGCTGAGATATGACTCAATCAATGTCTGGCATTTGTCGATAAAAGGCATTTCCACCGGTGAACCGTTTGACAGGACAATTATGGCTTCCGGGTTTTTTACCAATATTTTATCTATGAGCTGTAACTGGTTTTCAGGTAGGTTCATATGTTTTCTATCGAATCCCTCTGATTCAAACGAAGGAGGTAATCCGGCAAATATGATTGTGTGGTCTGCAGCTTCTGTTATTTTTAGAGCTTCATTTATGAGAGCCTGATCGATTACATCTGTTTTTGTACTGAATCCCTTTGCATAAACAATCTCCATATTTTTTTTGCTTTGAGATCTAAGAGATTGAAGAGCTGAGTCTAATTGTGTGGGGTTTATTTGAGAACTTCCGGCACCCTGATAGCGGGGATTTTCTGCAAAGTCTCCAATTACAGCGATTTTCCCTTTTTTGGCAAGAGGAAGAAGATTCATTCCGTTTTTCAGGAGAATTATTGATTCAGCAGCCACTTTTTTTGCGAGCTCATGGTGTTCTTTTTTATTGTAACTATAAGTCCCTTTCAAAGTTTCTTCTGATTTGAATATTAATTGAAGCAGCCTTTTCACTCTTTCATCTAAGATAGATTCATCGAGATTTCCGCTGTTGACAGCATCTACAATTTTTTTGTCATTGATACCTCTGCTGCCGGGCATCTCCAGTTCAAGCCCTGCTTTCAATCCCTGAACTCTGTCATTTGTTGCTCCCCAGTCAGTCACAACAAGTCCTTCATGGCCCCATTCCTCTTTGAGAATATCAGTCAGAAGAGTCTTGTGATCACTGCAGTACTCACCATTTAACTGGTTGTATGCATTCATCACAGTCCAGGGCTGACTATCTTTTACCGCTTTTTCAAATCCCTTTAAATACAGTTCTCTCAATGTTCTTTCATCGACTATTGTATCTATGGACATGCGATTGCATTCCTGGTTATTTGCAGCATAATGTTTCAGGCTGGTTCCGATTCCTTTATTCTGTACACCATTGATCAGTGATGTTGCCAGTTCTCCACTTATATAGGGATCTTCTGAAAAATACTCGAAATTCCTTCCGCATAGAGGATTTCTTTTGATATTCACTCCGGGGCCGAGCAGCACAGATACTTTTTCCTGGCGGCATTCATCTCCAAGAGCTTCACCCATTTCCTTCAGGAGATTTCTATCCCATGAACTGGCTAAAGTGACTGCGGTGGGAAAGCATGTGGCAGGAACACTCGCATTTAAACCGATGTGGTCTTCTGAGCTACCGTCCTGCTTTCTCAATCCATGTGGTCCATCAGTAACCATAATAGAGGGGATTCCCAATCTTTCAAGCCCTTCGAGGTGCCAGAAATCTTTTCCCGAACAAAGCGAGGCTTTCTCTTCGAGTGTCATTTTACTGATCAGATCCATTATATCTTTTTCATTTTTCATTTATCTCTCCTCTGATTGCTTAAACCGTTTATTAGTATTTTCATTAGCTCCGGAAGCATTTTATTTATCTCCTGTCCTTTTGTTTCTACAAGAACATCTCCCCGTAAAATGATTCGCTGATTGAGAGCTCTGATACTGTTTACAACTGTGACAAAAGTCAGATGGGAATTAATCTTCCCGTTGATAGAGCCGTCTTTTTTCCCTTCGTCGATGAGGCTTACCATCATATTTTCAAATTCATCACTTTCCAGTTTGGAAAAGCGTTCTTTCATTTTCCCTGAAATCCTGTTTCCAGAATAATAAGCATCGAATTCAGCCATCAATTTACTGTCAAAACCCTGTTCTGAATCTATCCAGTTGAAGGTCACTATTTTTTCGAATTTCTCCAGTCCATTTAATGAGGAATCTTCTCTGATCGATTCAATCTCTTTTAACTGATTTTCTGCTTTTTCTGTTATTTTTTTCTCGATTATAACCATGGCCAGATCAGATTTATCATGGAAATAGCGATAGACGGTGTTTCTGCTGATTTCCGCCAGGCTGGCTATATCTTTCATCTGTGTTTCAAAAAAACCATTTTCTGTGAAGATCTTTTCAGCAGTAGCAATAATTTTATTTCTGGTGTCATCTACCTGATAAATCATTCTCTCTTTCATTTTCCCACCAATGTTACATGTGTAATATTACTAGTGTATTATTGTGGGGAAAATGAATTCTGTCAAGTATAATCAACTGTCATTATTTTGGTGACGACTCTTTGCTGACCAGGGGAATCAATATAAATGTTGGAAGAATGCCGGCAGTGTATACAGCAGCAGTGATGAGAAAGCAAAGTGCGTAATTATCCTGTCCGATGAGAAACCCGCCAATTGCCGCCGAGGCATTCCAGAATAAACCCCAGGCAACAGTCTGCAGACTATTCCAGAATCCCCTTTTGTTTTTGGGAACAAAGTCCATCATTATAGATCTGCTCAGTGGTTGAGCGGCATTCATCAAAGCTCCTCTTGCAATGAAAAGCGGGATCAAAATCCATACAGGAGGATAGAAAGCCATCCATGCGAGGCATAAAATAGATAATCCCTGAACCACAATCATGATCTGGGGGCGACCTTTTTTTACTGAGTGCTTCTGTGCATATAAACTTATTAAACCAGTCACAAAGAAAGAAACACCGAGAATTACCTGGACAGCAATGGGTTGGAAGCTGTAAATATCGCGAAAAAAGACGGGGAAAAATTTGACTGTCATACCGGCACCGGTTCCTATAATAAAGCTGGATGTTATCAGTATGACCGGCACTGCTTTTTTCTCTTTTAGTGAGAAAGCTCTTTTTTCTGCGGGATCTTTGAGTTCTTCGGCAAGGATCCCTTCACTTTCGCTGCCCATAGAATGGCTGTCTCTGAGAAATAGGAGTATGACGATCGATACCAGAGAGATTATTAGTCCGACTATCATAACTTTTTTCAAAATATCCAGTTCCCACCGATCTCCCAGAATCAAAAAGAGGATTGTGTTCAGCAGAGGACCGGAAGCCATTCCGAATTGCTGGAACATATGTATTCTGGCATAGGATTTTGATCTGTTTCCCGAAGGGAGTGAATTGGCCAGAATCGACTCTGCAGAAGGTTGGCTCAAACCCTGAAAAACACCCCAGAGAAAAAGAGCTATCATTATATGAAATATGGAACTTGAGAAGGCAATAAACAGTAATCCCGCTGTCCCGACTATTGCTGAAAGCTTTAAAGCTCCTTCTCGTGACCATTTGTCTGCCGCAAATCCTCCTGGAACGATTGTCAGAACCAGGGCAATTCCCGTTATAGCTGATGTTATTCCCAGAAGTTCATTGGGAGTCAGCCCCAACAGACCTGTATTCAATTCGGAGAGAACGACTATGTATAAACTCAATACGTTTCCCATCCAGATGCCACGTCCGAAAGATGATATAAGTGAGTATAAATTGAATATGCGCAGATTGTGATTTGTTTTGATTCAGCCATTGAAGCTCCAATTTGAAGAAAATATTTTTAAATGATAACTAAAGATAGATCATAAAAATGAACTGATCAATATTTATCCTTAAAATATGAAATTATAACTTCTCAAAAGATATATTCTAGTGTACTATGACAGTTGAAGGGAGAATTTATGACAGATTATATTCTGGCCTTTGATCTGGGTACAACCAGTTTGAAGACTGTACTTTTCAAAAAAAACTTTGAAATAGCGGCTTTAGCCGATAGAGATTACCCCACTGACTATCCCCATGGGGACTGGGCGGAACACGATCCGGAAGACTGGTGGAAAGCTTTAATCGAAACAACTGATGAAGTTGTGCATAAAGCGGGAATTGATCCTGAAGATATTAAAGTAATCGCCATCGATGCCATGACGCCAGTCCTTGTTACAATAGATGAGCTGGGGAACAGTCTCAGGCCGGCGATAATCTGGATGGACAGAAGGTCATCTGCACAGTGTGAAGAGATTGACAAAAATCTTGGAAGCACATTGTTCGAAATAAATGGAAATCACAATGATCCCTCGAATCTTGCTCCTAAAATCATGTGGGTGAGAGACAATGAACGAGATGTTTATGATAAAGCTCATATGTTTTTATATGCCAGTTCCTATCTGGTCTACAGGCTTACAGGAAAACTGATTGTCGATAAAACTCAATGTGGATTAAGCCAGCTTTGCGATACAAAAACCAGTGAATGGAGTGATGTTCTGATTAAAGGCTGCGGCCTCGATCGCAGTAAACTACCTGAAATTGTGAATCCCACTGATATCGTTGGAAACCTCACGACACATGCAGCAGCATTACTCTGTTTAACTGAGTCTACGGCAGTTATCGCAGGAGCTATGGACAATGTTGCTGCCGGGCTGGGGACGGGAGTTTATGATGATGGTCAGGTATATATTTCTGCCGGTACGGCGACTAATGGCTGTATCTGTTCTAGCACACCAGTGTACAATGAGGCGCTTCATGTTTACCATCATATCGTACCCGATCGATGGTTGAATGTCGCCGGTGTAGACTACGGGGGAGCAGGATTGAAATGGTTCAGAAACCTTCTCGGTGATACATCAATTGACGAGCTGGTAAAAGAAGCTGAAACTTCTGAGGCCCCTGCAGTCCCCATGGTTTTCCTCCCTTATATGGTCGGACAGAGAGCTCCTCTCTGGAATACATCAACTAGAGGTGTCATCTTCGGTATTGATCCTTCCGTTGGTAGAGCTGATCTAGCCAGGATATTTATGGAGGGCAATGCTCTAGGAGTTAAGAAGATATTTGAGATCCTTGAAGCACTCGGGCTGAATATCAGAGAGGTAAAGCTGACCGGGGGATGTTCCAATAGTGACTATTACAGCCAGATTTTTGCAGATGCCACGGCCAAAGAGGTCAAAATAGTTGGTGAAAATGATGTTGCGTCACTTGGTATGGCTATGGCTGCAGCATATGCCATGGAATATTACGACAATTTTAGTGACATGACAGATCTTATCAAAATCAGGTCAATTTTCAAACCTGATAAAGAGAATTCTGCTTATTTCAACGATCTTTTCATCATCTTCGACACACTCTATGAGCAGCTGGAATATCAGTATCAGAGTTTAAATCAATTTAGAGAAAAATATACAAACAAAAAGGTGGTGACACGATGATAAGTGCACTGAGAAATGGATTGAATAAGGTTCAGCCCGTTGATAGGGATCTACCGGAAATCAGTGAGAATGAAGTTCTGATTAAAGTGGCTTTTGCCGGGATCTGCGGTTCTGATATTCATAGAGTTTCAGAAGATCTGGAGAAATGGGACAGAATAGTTCTGGGCCATGAATTTTCAGGAATTATTGAAAAAATCGGTGTGAAAGTAAAGGGATATAATCTCGGCCAGAAAGTATCCGCGGCACCTCTTGTTCCCTGTCATAAATGTGATGCATGCAAAGAGGGGAACTTCTCTCTCTGTAAAGGTTACACTTTTATCGGATCCAGAAAGGATGGATCATTTGCAGAATATGTCGCTTTCCCTGCAGAGAATCTCGTTCCTTTAAGTGATGACTTCCCTCTGGTAAAAGGTGCTTTAATTGAGCCTGTTACCGTATGTCTACACCCTATTTTAAGACTGGGAAATTTGCTTGGAAAAACAGTTGCCGTCACCGGACTCGGAGGAATAGGTCTCCTCGCCGTTCAGATTTTTAAATCAATGGGTGTGAAGAATATCATAGTCAGTGATGTAGTTGATGAAAAAATAACCCTTGCTGTAAAACTGGGTGCAACACATGGAGTCAATGTACTCAATGAAAATCTTGCTGAAGTCGCAGATTCTCTAGGTGGAGCAGAAATCGTTTTTGAGGCTTCGGGAACACTGGCCGGAAAAAAATCAGCCATACAGATCGCCAGAGGGAAGGGAAAAATCCTTCTTGTCGGGACTAATCCAACTCAGGAAGTCATTATGGACGGAGTTTTCTTTGAACTGATTTCCAGAAAAGAACTGGAGCTTATCGGATCGTGGATGAATTATTCCAATCCCTGGCCCGGCAGAGAATGGTCAATCGCCGCCTGGATGCTTGAAACGGGAATGATTCAGACTGATGAAATCATCACACATATATTTCCTCTTAAAGAAGTTGAATCAGCTTTCAATGTCATCTACGACCGAAACGAACCTTTTATAAAAGTAGTCTTAAAACCATAAGGAAGAAGTAATGAATGCAAGAGATATATTTTTAAATCTTTTAAAAAATAATGAAAAGGGAAAGGGGACGGGAATTTATTCTATATGTTCCGCCCAGAGAAATGTGCTTGTCGCAAGCATGGTTCAGGCAAAAGAGGATGGATCTATTGTATTGATTGAATCAACTTCTAATCAGGTGGATCAGAATGGCGGATACACGGGAATGACTCCCGATCAGTTTGTCTCCTATGTCCACGAGATTGCTGATGAAGTCGGTTTGTCCCGGGATATGATTCTTCTCGGTGGAGATCATCTGGGTCCCAATGCATGGCAGGGTCTTCCTGCAGAGGAAGCTATGGGCAATTCACATATTCTGGTTCACGAATATGTGAAAGCCGGATATCAAAAGATCCACCTCGATGCCAGCATGTTTCTCGCTGATGATAAGGGAGACAGAAAGAAACCTCTTACTGATGAAATCGTTGCTTCGAGAGCTGCGGCTTTATGTAAAACAGCGGAAAATAGCTGGGCTGAGTTTCGGTCTGAATTCCCCAAACCCGTCTACATTATAGGAACAGAAGTTCCTATACCGGGTGGTGCCCAGGAGGAAGAAGATCATGTCGATGCCACATCCCCGGAAGATGCAAAACAGACAATAGCTGTAACAAAAAAAGCTTTTCTCGAAAACGGACTGGAAGATGCCTGGAACAGAGTTCAGGGGGTGGTCGTTCAACCGGGAGTGGAATTCGGAGACGATCAGGTATTTGATTACATCAGGGGAAATGCCAAATCCCTGACTAATGCGATCAAAGATTATGACGGTTTGATTTATGAAGCCCACTCGACTGATTATCAGACAGAAGAGGGATTGACAGAGCTTGTTGAGGATCATTTTTGTATATTAAAGGTCGGTCCCTGGCTGACTTATGCCTATAGAGAAGCTCTTTTTGCCCTTGCGAAAATCGAAGAGGAACTGTTCAGTGACAGAGTCGGACAGCAGTCCGGTCTTATTGAAAAACTTGAAAGAGTTATGCTTGACAATCCGAAATACTGGCAGAAATACTATCCCGGTTCTGATAAAGAGAAAGAGTACAAAAGAAAGTACAGTTTTTCAGACAGAAGTCGTTACTACTGGCCCGATTCTTCTCTCAATAATGCAAAAGCAAAATTGATCAGCAACCTTGAAACTGAGGGAATATCCCTTTCGATGCTGAGCCAGTATCTGCCCAATCAGTATACAAATGTCCGTTCGGGAAAAATAAAAGCTGTACCGGAAGAGCTGGTCATTGATAGAATCAGGGACGTACTCGTTATTTATGCCCGGGCTTGTAACCTGAGCAAAACAAAAAGTGTAGGAGAAATATTATGTTAAGAGGAATTGATCCGGTTATTTCACCGGAGTTACTCGATGTCCTGTTCAAAATGGGACATGGTGATGAAATCGTATTGGCCGATGCCTTTTTCCCCGGAGATACATTCGGGAAAAAAGTGGTTCGTGCCGATGGAATCAGAATACCCGAACTGCTCAAGGGAATTTTACCGCTGATCACTCTCGATTCCTATGTCGGCAGTCCGCTGATTATGATGGCTCCCGTTGAGGGAGATTCTCTCGATCCGGAAGCCGAGATTTCCTATAGGAAACCGATTGAGGCTATTTGGCCTGAAACTCCGGCTATAGAGAGGATCGGTAGGTTCGAGTTTTATGACAGAGCCAGTGAGGCTTTTGCCGTAGTGATGACCGGAGAAACCGTTAAGTATGGCAATATTATCATCAAAAAAGGTGTCATTAACCGGTAGAGGTGATCTTTGATCCATAGTCATCGTTAATAATCTGCACGGGCTGCTCATGTACTTCGTACACTGTGCTGCCGGTTCGATTCTTGCCTCAACTCTGGATCAAATCTTCACCTCTACAATTGTAGACGGGGTTTGTAGACGTGACGGAAATACAAACGATATAGAATTTGAAATAAGCCTAAGGAGAAATAAATAATGAGTTACGCAGAAACTGGTAAATTTACAATTGCCGCAGACGGGATTGATCCCGAAGCGGTTCCACAGAAAACTTTGTACAATGGTGCCAAGGTTCCCGCATTGGGTCTTGGAACATTCGGTTCCGACAGGTTTACAGCAGAGGAAATTGCCAATGCTGTTATTGGTGCGGCTGAAGTCGGGTATCGGCATTTTGACTGTGCTTCAGTATATGGGAATGAGAGAGAGATCGGTGGAGCTTTTAAGGTGATCCTCGATGGCGGTATTAAAAGAGAAGAGCTTTTTATCACATCCAAGCTTTGGAACGACAAACATACAGAAGAAGATGTCATTCCCCAGTGTAAGAAGTCAATTGAAGATCTTGGCCTCGACTATCTGGATCTATACCTGATTCACTGGCCTTTTCCGAACTTTCACGCTCCGGGATGTGATGTGGATTCAAGATCTCCCGATGCAAAACCTTATATTCATGAAAACTTTATGAAAACGTGGCGTCAGATGGAGAAGCTTGTCGAGATGGGGCTTGTTAAGAACATCGGTACTTCCAATACCACTATTGCCAAAATGAAACTGATTGTCAGGGATGCAAGGATCAAACCGGCGGTGAATGAAATGGAACAGCATCCTCATTTCCAGCAGCAGGAACTTTTTGATTTTATGATAGATAATAAAATTCAGCCGATTGGCTTCTGCCCTATCGGCTCTCCGACAAGACCGGACAGAGACAAAACGGAAAATGATACTGTTGATATTGAAGATCCGGCTATTATCGCTGCTGCGAAAAGACTCAAGGTTCACCCTGCCTGTATTTGTGTTAAATGGGGTGCTCAAAGAGGCCAGATTCCAATCCCTTTCTCCGTGAGGAGAAACGAGTACCTTAGCAATCTCAATGCTGTTGTCAACGATCCGCTAACAGATGAGGAGATGATGACAATTGCATCAAATGATAAGAACTGCCGATTGATAAAAGGTCAGGTTTTTCTCTGGAAAGATGATCAGGACTGGACAGCTCTCTGGGATCTCGACGGGACTATCGCCGATTAATATAATTCCCGATTGCTGTGCGGTAAATGGCTGTATTTTCTACATGGCTTTCGGGATTCCATTTGACACTGGAAGATTCAAATAGCTATACTTTGCCTAGTCTTTAGAAATAAAAGGTTGATCCATGGATATAATTGTTGATAATCAGTCAAACGAGCCTCCCTTCAGGCAGATTGCAGCCCAGTTGAAATCGGGAATCTCAAAAGGTGTATATCCCCAGGGAAGCCTGCTTCCATCAGTCAGGGACATCGTTAAAACGACAGGAGTCTCTCTGACAACTGTACAGAAAGCATTCAGTCTGCTTCAACAGGAAAATCTTATTTATTCTTCTCCGGGAAAAGGGAATTTTGTTTCTGAAATCAGTAGTACTTTCAGTAACAGGATTTATGTTTTCCTCCCTTCTTCATCACTATCCTTTTTTATGAAAATATTGTCGGGAATGACTGAAAAGGCAAGCAGGCTAGGTTATGAGATTATCCTCAATTCTTTGAATACAGATAAACCAAACTGGGATCAGAACACCATTGACAGTCTGTATAAAGCAGAGGACGAGAACGCTGCTGTAATTTTTATCGAAGAGGCTTTCGGAGAAGTGAAGAAAATTTGTATGGATGTTGCTGAGAGCGTACCCTTTGTCACTATAGAATGGGTCCTTGAAGGGGCATCGGCGATATTAAATGACTACAGTGACTCTGTGGTTTCCGCTTTTGATAAGATTCTGGAAAAGGATAACATCAATTCACTACTGGTACTGAAAGGTCGAGACTATCAGTATAATGCTATGGAAAAAATGAAGGGCTTTAACAGGATTATCAATAACAAAAACTGGGTTATAGAGCGAGAGGCATTTTTCCGGAATAGTGATTTTGATGCTATCAGCGGTTACGAAATAGTCCGGGATTTTTTTGAAAGTGCATATGTTGACTGTGTCTTCTGTGCCAATGATTATGAAGCCATCGGTGCTATAGGTGCATTGACTGAAAAAGGCATTCTCGTCGGTAAAGATGTAAAAGTCATCGGTTATGGTGATATGGTGGATAAAGTGACTTCTTACTTTCCTGTTACAACGATTTCTCAGAATCTTGAAGAGATCGGCAAGAAATCTGTTGAAGCCGTAAAACAGATACTCGAAGGTAAAGAGAAAAAATCACTTATTGTCGAAGCAATTTACGTCCCCGGCAGAACATGAGACCCGAGACTCGCAGGGTCTCACCAGATATAGGCACGAAAAACATTCATAGTGATACTATTACCCGAGACTCGCAGGGTCTCACCAGATTTAGGCACGAAAAACATTCATAGTGATACTATTACCCGAGACTCGCAGGGTCTCACCAGACATAGGCACGAAAAACATTCATAGTGATACTATTACCCGAGACTTTATATTATGCTTTCTTATCCCAAAGGATCGGGTCAACATCAAAATCTTTCATAAATTTTCTAGCCATCATAAAATAAAAGTCAGCCAGTCTGTTTATAAAATTCCCGATTTCCATTTGGAGCTCTTCCTTTTGGCTCAATTCCACAAATAACCTTTCCGCTCTCCGGCAGACCGTTCTGCAGACATGAGTCATGGCAACTCTCCGATCTCCCCCGGGAATAATAAATCCCGATAGAGGTGGTAAGCCCTTTTCCATAAAATCAATTTCATTTTCCAGGAATTTAGTGTGTTCTTCTGTTATTTCTGGCAGAGAGAACTTTTCGCTTTTATCATCAAGTGCCAAATTTGAACCTATAGTGAAAAGAAGATTTTGAATCCTGCTGAGCACTTTTTTCGAGTGCTTGTCTATATCCATACTGTTCAGATATCCTGTAAAGGAATTTAATTCATCGACAGTTCCATAAGTATTTATTCGCAGTTCTGATTTTAATACCCGTTTCCCGCTCACTAGTGAAGTTGTTCCTTTGTCTCCGGTTTTTGTATATATTTTCATATTATTTCCTTTATCATAATTTACTTCTTAACATTTTTTATACCTTGAAATTAAAATGGTTTATTTTTGGACAAATATATTGTATATATATGAACCTGATAATAAATATATTATAAGGTTATTTTCTCAATGATTGAAAAAAAATATATAGAGCTTATTGAAAACAGTCCTAATTATCAGGATATTTTAAATAAGACCAGAAAAAGCCAAAAGGTGATGATGGCAGCTCTTTATTGCTTTGGATTGATGTTTTCCCTTTATTATTTCTTTTTTATTGTAAAATCAGAGACTATATATTTCCCACTTCAGATTTCTATAGCTCTTTCCACCACTATGCTCGTTGCCATTTATTCATTTTATTCAAAAACTACTTCTTATATCCCCAGTTATTTCCTTGTTCTGGACTTTTTTCTACTAGTTCTTTCATTGAGACACCCTCAAGAGATCTATATTGAAATTATCCTTATATCTATCTTTCCTGTTATATCTTTTCTTTACTTAAAAAAAAGAAAGGCTGTAATATTCAATCTGGCATTTTTTATAATAAGCCTGCTATTATTTTCTACATTTGACTCATTTTTGGGTTTAAGGCAGTCTGAAACATCTTACTATATTATACTACTGGCGACTTTTATAGTAATCTCCATTATCGCCTACTATTCTTCAATTGAAAAACATGAACATTTGTGGGGTATTATCAGAGCTGCTTTTTATGACAATCAGACAGAACTTCCGGCGTGGCAGCTTTTAAAATTGAGAATGATATCCACAAATGATGAGTCTCTGACCATTTTCAGAATCAGCAATTTCCAGGAGATTCAGAAATCTCTTGGAGTAGAGATTTCCAATAAGATTCTGTGCTGTGTCAGAGATAAACTTATCAATTGCATGGATTGTGACTTTTCTGAACTCTTTAAATTGAGAGGGAACGATTTTGTATTTCTCTGGGAGAGCAGCTGTTCTCTTGATGATGTGGAAAATTATCTCAAAAAGATGATGGAACTATTCAGAATATTTTCGGTCAGAGTTGATGACAATGTTGTTTATCTGAAGGCTGTTGCCGGAACTGTTCCTGTAGTTGGTGATCCTGTTGATGTTCTTCATAATGCCGAATATGCCGTTCAATTAGCAGAGCTTAAATTGAAACCGCATATATTAATTTCCGATTGCGAAATGGCCGGTTCTTCAGATGAATATAATAAACCCTTTCAAATACTACTGGATTGTTTTGAAAATAACAGGATTCAGCTCTATTATCAATCCATTATTGATTTGAAAAGCAGAGAGATGATTAAAGCCGAAGCACTTGTCCGCTTTTTTGATATCAATGGAAGAGCTCTTGATATCGGACCTATACTAAAGTCCACATACTCTACTGGAATGAATCAGAAACTGACAAAATTTGTATTGGAAGAAGCTTCGATATGGGCTCTCGAAAATAAGATGGATATATCTGTTAATATCGGATTTGAAGATCTTATCAATCAGGATGTAATAATATCTATTCTATCAGTTCTTCAAAAATTTAAAATCGCAAACCGTATGTTGACTCTGGAAGTGCTTGAATCATCATCGATTCTGGACTCGGCACTGTCCTATAATAATCTTCTTGTACTGCGCAATTCGGGAGCTTTGATTGCCATAGATGATTTTGGGAAAGGTTTTGCCAATTTCGATAGAATACTCAGTCTACAACCGGATATCATAAAATTCGATGGAGCGCTGGTAAAAGAACTGCCACACAATGAAGATGCCCGATATCTGGTTTTGATGATAACAAAACTTGCTGTAAAGAATGGTATGAAAACAGTGGCCGAACATGTTGAAGATGCTGAGATATTAGATAGTCTTCGTGATTTCACAATTGATCAGGTTCAGGGCTACTATTTCGGAAAGCCTTCTCCAGTCTTGAATGTATTAAAAAAAATCTGAATCAAAATAATTATTTTTTTTAACTTTACAAATTGACAATTCCCCTATTATTAGATAAATTGTAATCGATATGAAGATATCGATAAATAATTACCGATATTGACATGTTGTTAGGGAGGCCTGATAATACAGAAAATATAATTTTTAGAGAGAGAACAATTTGAAGAGTATCAAAAGTATTCCATTACCGGCAATCCGCCGTTATCCATCGTACCTCCGAAGATTAAGAGCTTATGAAAAAGAGGGAACATTGTGGGTGTCAGCTACAGCTCTTGCCGGAGACCTGGGACTTTCATCAATTCTGGTCAGAAAGGATTTATCCTGTACGGGACTAGAGGGACGGCCAAAATACGGGTTTGAAATACAACCACTTATTGAGGCTATAAACATCAGTCTGGGATGGGATAACACTACAGATGCGATTCTGGTAGGTGCGGGGAACCTGGGAACAGCCTTAACCGGTTATGACGGTTTTATGCAGTACGGATTGCAGATTGTTGCGGTTTTTGATAGTGATCCGAAGAAGATCGGCAGGAAGATTCATGGTATTGAAGTTCTGAATATGAATAAAGTTGTAGATTTTATTGAAAGAACTAAAATCCCTATGGCTGTTTTAACAGTTCCTGCAGTAAATGCTCAGAAAATTGCTGAGAAGATAGCCGATGCCGGAATCAGAGGAATCTGGAATTTTGCACCGGTTAAATTGAAACTCTCTAAAAATATTATTATTCAGCGTATGGATCTGGCTTCCAGTTTTGCAGAGCTTTCATCCCGTTTAAAAGAGAAATAACCTATTGAGCTCTCTTACGGAGAAAGTTATACCATCTATCGATAAAAATGTATCGATAAAAATGTACTTATTGAGGGGTGATTATGGACAAGAAATCTGAAACAGGGAAGTTGGAAGAAGAAAGAGTCGGTAAGTTAGATCAGTTGATAGAAAGTGTCAGCCAGGCTCAGAGTGTGTATGCATCATTCAATCAGGAACAGGTGGACCGCATTTTCAGACTATCGGCCATCGCTGCCAATGAACAGAGAATCGCTCTTGCCAAAGCCGCTGTTGAAGAAACCGGTATGGGTATAGTTGAAGACAAGGTTATCAAAAATCATTTTGCATCTGAATTCATTTTTAATAAATACAAAGATATGAAAACATGTGGTTACCTCGAGGAGGACAGCAGCTACGGAATCAAAAAGGTAGCGGAACCTCTTGGTGTGATATGTGGAATCATCCCCACAACCAACCCAACTTCTACTGTAATATTTAAAGCTTTAATCGCTTTAAAAACCAGAAATGCCATCATCTTTTCTCCTCATCCCAGGGCCAGGAAATGCACTATTGAAGCAGCAAAAGTAATTAAGGATGCAGCTGAAAAAGCAGGTGCTCCCAAAGGACTTATCGGATGGATAGAAGAGCCCTCTCTGGCACTCTCCAATCACATTATGACAAGTAAAAAAATAGCGCTTATTCTAGCTACTGGCGGTCCCGGAATGGTGAAGGCCGCTTATTCTTCAGGCCGGCCGGCAATCGGTGTCGGCGCTGGAAATACTCCGGCGCTTATGGATGAAACCGCCAATGTAAAAATGGCTGTTAATTCTATACTGATGAGTAAAACATTTGATAACGGTGTCGTCTGCGCTTCTGAACAATCTGTCATTGTGCATAAATCAATTTACGAAGAAGTAAAAAAAGAGTTTAAAGAGCGCGGAGCTGTATTGCTCAATAAAGATCAGGTTAACAAATTGAGGAAAGTCATTCTCGATCCGGAGAGAGGTTCTATCAATCCCGATATCGTTGGGCAGAAAGCATCAAGGATTGCTGAAATAGCGGGATTTTCTGTTCCCGATGATACTAAGGTTCTAATCGGAGAAGTGACTAAGATCACTCATGATGAGCCCATGGCTCATGAAAAGCTGAGCCCCTGTCTGGCACTTTATTCATGTGACTCATTTGAACAGGGGCTGGAAAAGGCTAAGGCTCTGGTTATCCTCGGTGGAATCGGTCATACATCGGTTCTATATACAAATATGAATAATCAGGAGCGGATCAGACAATATGGTGAGGAGATCAAAACCGGAAGGGTTCTCGTCAATATGCCATCTTCTCAGGGAGCTATCGGAGACATATACAATTTCCGACTGGAACCGTCTCTGACTCTCGGTTGCGGAAGCTGGGGAGGAAACTCTGTCAGTGAAAATGTAGGAGTAAAACATTTAATGAATATCAAAACTGTCGCCGAAAGACGTGAGAATATGCTCTGGTTTAAAGTTCCTTCGAAAATGTATTTCAAATACGGATGTATGCCCTTGGCTTTAAAAGAACTGGAGGGTAAAAAACGATGTTTTATCGTTACAGATTCCTATCTTTTTGATAATGGTTTTGTGGAAAAAATCACATCTGTCTTAAAGGGTCTCGGTGTCGACTGCCAGGTTTTTCATCAGGTTAAACCGGATCCTAATCTGACAACGATCAATCTCGGCCTGGAACAGCTCAGAGCTTTTAATCCCGATTCTATAATCGGTTTTGGTGGTGGCTCTCCTATGGATGCGGCAAAAATAATGTGGCTTCTCTACGAACATCCCGAGCTCTCTTTTGAAGGTCTGGCTCTGCGGTTTATGGATATTGAGAAGAGGATCTACTCTCTGCCTACAGGTGGAAACAAGGCTCATTTTACAGCTATACCGACAACATCCGGTACGGGCTCGGAAGTGACTCCTTTCGCCGTTGTCACTGATGATGAGTGCAACATGAAATATCCTATTGCGGATTATGCTCTGACTCCGGATATGGCGATTATTGACCCCGAGCTTGTTATGTCTATGCCCAAAGGATTGACAGCCGCTTCAGGTATCGATGCCGTGACTCATGCCATTGAGGCTTTTGTTTCTGTTCTGGCCTCAGATTATACAAATGGATTGTCTCTTGAGGCATTGAGAATCCTCTTTAAATACCTCCCGATCTCTTATAATTCAGGAGATCAGGATGTGAAGGCTAAGGAGAAAGTGCACAATGCCGCCGCCATGGCGGGAATGGCTTTTGCCAATGCTTTCCTTGGAATATGTCACTCTATGGCACACAAACTGGGAGCGATGTTTCATATCCCCCATGGTGTGGCCAATGCTCTGCTCATTACCCATGTCATTGATTTCAACGCTGTGGAAAATCCTGTGAAACAGGCGGCCTTTCCTCAGTATGAGTATCCGACAGCAGCCTCAAGATATGCCCGCATTGCCGACTATCTCGGATTCGGAGGAAAGAATGATGGACAGAAAACAGCAAACTTGATTAATGCAATTGAAGATCTTCGACAGAAACTGGATGTACCGGCATCAATTAAACAGTATGGAATCTCCGAAGAAGATTTTCTTCAGGCGGTTGATCTGCTATCTGAACAGGCTTTTGACGATCAGTGTACAGGGGCCAATCCCCGTTATCCGATGATATCTGAGATCAAAGAACTGTACCTGAAAGCCTACTACGGTAAGTAGTCACAACTGCCGGAAATCCGCCCCGGTTGTTTTAATAACTTCCGGGAAGGTTTTCCTTTCAAATTGGATATTACAATGAATGTAAAAATAGAACTCTGTATGGGCAGTTCGTGTTTCGCCAGAAAAAACAGCAGAGTACTGACAGATCTTGAAGCATTTATAGAAGAGAATCAACTGTCGGAAAAAATTGAAATAATCGGGCACCTCTGTATGAATAACTGTTCAGGAGGACCTGTTATCAGGATCAACGATATAACTTATCTCGATAAAGACGAGAAAGAGATCCGGGAACTGATCGAGGTTGACCTATGTCGGTAAATAATATTAAAGAAGCACCGATTTTTACGGAAAAGACAAAGTGCAGAGATTGTTATAAATGTGTTAGAAACTGTCCAGTAAAAGCAATTAAAGTTGAAGATAACAGCGCCAGAATCATTCATGAAAACTGTATTTACTGCGGTCGCTGTGTCTACAGTTGTCCAGCGGAAGCTAAGAAAGTGCGCAATGATGTCGGGGAAGTTAAAGCGGCTCTTGCATCAGAAAAAAAAGTCATTCTCTCTATGGCTCCAACCTGGAGTTCAGGTCTTTTCGGATCCCTCGATGAACTGATCGGAACTTTTAAGAATCTGGGATTTAACGGAGTTTCCGAGACAGCTCTAGGGGCGCAGATGGTTTCCGGTGAAGTGGCAAACGACCTGGTATCAACTACCGACCTGACAGTTTCTTCCGCCTGTCCTAGTGTTGTGGAGTTGTTTAAAAAGTATTATCCCCGGTATATGGATTCTCTTTCTTCATACCGTTCTCCTCTGGGAGTGCATGCCGCCTGGCTGAAGGAGATATATGGAGATGATACGGTTATTGTTTTTGCCGGTCCCTGCATAGCCAAAAAGCTTGAGGCTGACAGTGATGATTCTGCTGTTGATTATGCTCTGACATTTGATGAAATTACAAAATGGCTGGAAGAGGATAAACATGAAAAAAATCTGAAGGAAAATGAGTTTGATTCTTTCATCCCCTTTTCCGCTGCTCAGAGCACTCTTTACGCATTAGAGGGGGGAATGATTGAATCGGTAAAAGAATACATCTCTGAAGATTCTACACCTATGATTCCCATATCCGGTGTGACTCATATAATTGATGCCATGACAGAAATTAATTGTGAAGATAATATTTTTCTCGAGCTGCTTTCCTGTCCCGGTGGCTGTGTTAACGGATCGGGATGCAATAGTCGGGAAAAACAGTTTTCCTTCAGAAAAAAAAGTCAGCAATACTACAATTTTGTCAATTCCTCAGAAGAAAAGCATCATGATTCACCTAAACTCGACAGAGATAAAATGCTACTCGGATACGGAAGTGAGGATCTTGTTTTTTCAGAGCATTATAGCGATGAACAAATACAAAGAGCTATGGTGGAACTGGGTAAAGAGAATAAAGAGGAGCTGCTCAACTGCGGTGGTTGCGGATACAATTCCTGCAATGATTTCGCCATTGCCTATTTAAGAGGTATGGGGGAAAAACAGATGTGTGTAACCACGATGAGGAAGCGCGCTCAGAAAAAAGTGGATATGATTCTCAAGACTCTCCCTATGGGTGTCGTTATTGTGAATAGCCAAATGAATATCGTCGAATACAATTGCGAATTTGTAAAATTAATCAGTGAGATTGACTTCGAACCCGATGTGGATTTTATCCAGAATTTTATCGATCTTCCTATCAACCGGTATATTGATATCACTTCACAGCTCAATGTGATTTTATCTGCGGAGAAGTCCCTTTTTCAGGAGAGAATCAAATATAAGAACCAGTTTCTCAGAGTCTCATTTTTTTCTATCGAAAAGCAGAACCTTGCCGGTGTCATTTTTCAGGATATAACCAGTACTTCCATGAAGAGGGAAATCGTAATTAAAAAAGCTGAGGAGGTTATCAATAAAAACCTTCAGAATGTACAGCAGATTGCATCTCTTCTGGGCGAAAATGCTGCGGAAACGGAGATCATACTGAGATCTCTGACTGATCCCTTTCAATTCACCACCCCTGAGGTGGATTGATGGACTATTTCATAGAAGTGGACTACTCACAGTTTTTTAAAAAGAATCAGAAGATCGGTGGAGATGTTTTCCTGCTCTCTAGAAATAAGTCGGAAGATCAGATTATATGTACTCTTTCAGATGGACTGGGAAGTGGAGTTAAAGCTAACGTTCTGGCAAACCTGACAGCTCATATGGCTCAGAAATTCGCCTTCAGTACTATTGATATTATTAAGTCTGCTGAGATTATCATGAATACACTTCCCGTCTGCAAAGAGAGGAAGATTAGTTATTCCACATTTTCAATTCTAAAGATTCACTACAGGAACGGCAGTCCCCTGAGGGCATCTATCATTGAATATGACAATCCCAGTTTCCTTTTATTGCGTGATGGAGAATGTCTGGAGGTGAATAAAACTGTCCATGAACTCCAGAGAGCGGGAGCCTTCAAAGAGGAAGTTCTCTATCACACGGAAGTGAATCTCGAAGTGGGAGACCGGATCCTTCTCTACACCGATGGAGTCACCCAAGCGGGATTGGGAACGAAACCCTATCCCCTAGGCTGGCGGGAGAATAATGTGAAAGCATTTGTTAAGAATCTTATGAAGGAAAAACCCGATCTCTCCGCTTATGAACTCGCTTCAGCTATAACGATAAAAGCCAAAGCGCTTGATATCTACAAAGCGAAAGATGATATTACCTGTTCTTCCATTTATATACGAAAACCGAGAAGACTGCTTATCTCTACTGGTCCTCCTATCAACGAGGAGAATGACACAGTTCTTGTCGATAAGATCAATAATTTTGAGGGGATGAAGATAATATCAGGAGGAACGACAGCCATGATTTATTCCCGGATAAACAAGACAAAAATACATGTCAATATTGAGGACTTTGACAATATTCTTCCTCCCAGTGCCTCAGTCGAGGGAATTGATCTTGTGACAGAGGGAATGCTCACCCTGAATAATATTGTTCAGCTATTGGAAAAAAGAACACCGCTGACAGAACTTCCTTCAAATGCAGCAGGGAAGTTTATGAAACTGCTCTTATCCAGCGATCAGGTCCACTTTCTTGTTGGTACAAAAATAAATGAGGCTCATCAGGATTCAAGCATTCCTTTTGAGATCGGAATAAGACGGTCCATCATAAGGCGGATCAGAACAGCTCTTGAGGATAATTATCTGAAAGAGACCACTCTGGAATTTATTTAGGAAATATATGAAAAAGATAGAAATTGAGATCTGTATGGGAACAGCCTGCTTTGTGATGGGTTCCGCCAATCTTATGAGAATAAAAGAGTCTATACCCCTGGAGTGGTGTGATCAGATCGAAGTTACAGGCTCGTTCTGCTGCAATTTATGCAGGAACTGGAAAGACTCAAAACCACCAATTGTCAATATCAACGGTGAGATCATTACAGGCGCAGATGAGACAAAAATCCTGTTACATCTGGTAGGATTGATTAAAGAGGGAAATGATGCTGAACCTGAATAACCATTATACATATCTGAAAAAAGAACTGCTCTGGCGGTTTATCAACTTTCTGTATAGAGATGGAAAACGGTCAGCTATCAATAGAATTCCCTATGAAATGATTTCAACAACGGAGAATTCCCGTCGATGCTGTGTCTACAAAGATAGAGAGATGATTAAATTCAGATTACTGGCTCAGATGGGCTACAGGTTTACAGATGATTTTGATGAGAGTTATACTCTTCAGGAGTATTATGACAGGACTGATAAAACCAAGGCAGCGGATCTCCCGGTTCTGACTGTAATAAAAGCGGCGTGCAGTTCCTGCAGGAAAAGTCAGTACCACGTGACAGAATTGTGTAAGGGGTGTCTTGCCAGACCCTGCCAGTCATTATGCCCGAGAGATGCTATGACAATGAAGAGCGGACGGGCAGTAATTGATCTCGATAAGTGTATCAATTGTGGAAAGTGTAAAACATCTTGTCCTTACGGTGCCATTGTATACACTCCTGTACCCTGTGAAGAGGTGTGTCCTGTAGGAGCCATCGAACAGAATGATGGCAGTTCTATCGCCATCAGCAATGAGAAGTGTATCTCATGTGGTAAATGTACCAGGTCCTGTCCTTTTGGAGCTATCGTGGAACGCAGCCATATATTGCCACTGGTAAAGAGCCTGAAAGAAAAAGATGATATGACACTTTTACTGGCCCCTTCTATTGTAAACCAGCTTCCGGGAACGATGTCACAGATCAAATCTGCGCTTTCAGATCTTGGGTTTACCGCCATTTATGAATTGGCCGAATCAGCACAGATAGTTGCTGAAAGTGAATCGGATGAGCTATTGGAAAGAAAAAGTGAGGGGCATTCCTTTATGACTACCTCATGCTGTCCCGCCTATATGGAAACTATTGAAAAACATATCCCAGAGCTGAAACCCTTTGTTTCTCATACCGATTCTCCCATGGTTACAGGTGGGAAGATTATTAAAGAGGAAAACAGGCATAAAAAAACAGTTTTTGCCGGTCCCTGTATGGCCAAAAAAGTTGAGGCTTTTAATTCGGAATATATTGATTATGTTATTAATTTTGAAGAACTGGGAGCTCTACTTATGTCCAGGGAAATTGAAATAAATGATTATCCTCATAAAGAAGAGGAATGTGATTTAACAGTAGGGCTGGGTTTTGCAACATCGGGCGGTGTTGCAAAAGCAGTTGAACACTATTCTTCAGAGCCGATAAGATCGGTCTCGATCGATGGAATAACCGGGAAATCCATGAATCTTCTTAGAAGTTTTCTAAAAAGAGCGCCTGGGGGAGACCTGGTTGAAGTTATGGCTTGTGAAGGAGGTTGCGAAAAAGGACCATGCACTTTGTGCTGATAGATCAGGAAATCTTATTCAATGTGGGGAGACTGGTAATTATCCTGTCTCTTCCGGAATCTTTTGCTTTGTAGAGTAGGGTATCAGTGGTATCAATAAAATCATTGACCGATTCACCTTCAAGAGTATGCACCCCTCCGCTGATAGTTATCTGAAAGTCATTGATGATCCAGCTGATTTTTTTTACGGAATCTCTAATTTTTTCAGCAACTCTATAAGCGGAATCTCTATCTGTATTGGGAAGTATTATTATAAACTCTTCACCTCCGTACCGCCCTGCAATATCCTCTTCCCGTATTATATCCTGAATCGATGATGATACTTTTTTCAGCACACCGTCTCCGAATTTATGGCCGTAAGTATCATTGACCATTTTAAAATGGTCGAGGTCGAACATAATCAGTGAAAGGTCAAGATTGTGTCTTCTGGTATTGCTTATTTCTTCTGATAAACGCTCGTGAATATATGAGTGATTATATAGTTTAGTCAGCCCGTCCATAAGAGCCATCTCTTTCAGCAGGTCCTTATTGTGTTTCAATTCAAGATGTGTCTTAACTCTTGCCAGCAGTTCAATTGAACTGAAAGGTTTGGTTATATAGTCAATTGCCCCGCAGTCAAATCCTCTCACTTTGTCTTTGGGAAGACTGTTGCCTGTAATAAATATAATGGGAATGTCTTTTGTTTCAAAAGAGTCTTTCAGAAGGTGACAGAATTCAAAACCGTTCATTCCGGGCATGTTGACATCGAGAAGTATAAGGTCGAATGATTTGATTTCTTTGTTTTTGATAGCATCATTTCCACTTATAGCTATTTCGACATCATAGTCTTCTTCAGATAATATACAGTTAATCAGTTTACTGATTTCCGGATCATCATCAACAATGAGAATAGAAGATATGGGATTTCTATTTTTCATTACCAGCTCCAGTTTTTTCGCCCTGATATGAATGTATCGGCATAAAACCAAAAAAAACAAAGGGATTATATATATTACTACATTATAATGGATCTTGTTAAGAAATTTTAAAAAAAGGGCGGAGATGATTCTCCGCCCTATAATATTCGATAAAAAATATTAGACAATTTCAAGAAGAAACTGGCTTGATTGAACCTGATCTCCCTGAGAAATTGAAATGTTCTGTATTGTTCCCGATGTGGGAGCCATTACAGGAGTCTCCATTTTCATTGCTTCAACAACAACAAGCTCATCACCCTCTTCAACTTCATCGCCATCATTAACAGCTATTCTCAGAACCAGACCAGGCATAGGGGCATTTACAGCTCTTCCAGATCCGGCTTCTGCAGTTGATCCTGTGGTTTCAGATTCGATGATACCTTCTGTTACACCAACATCATATGATTTACCGTTTACTACAGCTTTGTCACCTTCAAAAGTGACTGCATATTTTTTACCATTGACTGAAACAGTGTAGCCGTCACCAGTGACTGCAGTTCCCTCAGCCACTTTTTCGATTTTTCTGATATTCTGTACAGCTTTACCCTGGAGGAATGCAATACCTTTATCTTTACAGGTCGCAGCTATAAACACGTTTTCATCAGTGATTTCAAGATCATTCTTGATCAGAATCATTTCCGTAGCTTTGACACCAAGATCGGGATTGTGATCGTTAATCTCCCGAACTGTTTTTGTCGTCGGTTCAAGTTTTAACTGCTGGCTGGCAATTTTTATAATATCCGGATCCGGTTCTACAGGTGTTTTACCGAAGTAACCAAGAACCATTTTCCCGTATCCATCGGCAATTTTCTGCCAATTACCAAACATTGTATTATTGTAAGCCTGCTGGAAGTAAAACTGTGATACTGGTGTTACAGATGTACCGAAACCACCTTTTGCAACAGCTTTCCCCATAAATTTTGTTATTTGCTCATATTTGTCTAACAGGTTGTTATCTCTCAGCATCTGGGTATTGGCAGTTAAGGCACCGCCGGGCATTGGAGAAAGAGGTATTGTCGGCTCAACTTTTTTAGCCTCGGGAGGCATAAAGTAATCAGCCATACACTCTTTGAATATTTCTTCAGCTTCGAAAATCTTTGCGGGATCAATTCCCATATCCCATTCTGTTCCCAGAAGAGCGTGGTACATTGTCATAATATCGGGCTGACATGTTCCACCGGATACTGGAGCCATGGACAAATCGATCTGATTGGCGCCGGCTGCCATAGCTGCTTTATTCTGAATAATGGAAATTCCCGCAGTTTCATGTGTGTGAAAACTGATTCGCACATCTTCTCCAAGGAATTTCCTGGCTTTACTGATTGTATCATAAACTTTTTCCGGGACTGATGTTCCCGACGCATCTTTAAAACATACAGAGTCAAATGGAATCTCGGCATCGAGAATCTTTCTCAACGTATCAACATAGAATTCAGGAGTATGAGCTCCGACACAACCGGGAGGAAGTTCCATCATCGTTACACAAACTTCGTGTTTTAAGCCGGCATCGACTATACATTGACCGGAGTAGATAAGGTTGTTTACATCGTTTAAAGCGTCGAAGTTTCTGATTGTGGAAATTCCGTGCTTTTTGAAAAGTTTCGCATGGAGATTGATGATATCGCTGGATTGGGATTCAAGACCAACAACATTTACACCTCTTGCCAGTGTCTGAAGGTTGGCATCTGGACCGGCAGCTGATCGGAATTGATCCATCATATCAAATGCGTCTTCGTTGCAGTAGAAATATAGTGACTGGAATCTCGCACCGCCACCAGCCTCAAAGTGATTGATTCCAGCTGCTTTTGCCGCTTCGACAGCCGGTAGAAAATCTTTGGTTAGTACTCTTGCTCCGTACACAGACTGAAATCCGTCACGGAATGCAGTATTCATAAATTCTATACGTTTTTTCATATGTAAAACCTCTTGTTATATATAAAGAAAAAGATTTTCCCGTAAAACAAAAAAATCTCCTCCAGTATATAATTAATAAATATATTTGTAACTATTAGAACAGCAAGAAAACTTATTTCGTAAATTAGAGAAGATAAAATTTTTATCTTCTATCTAAAAAATGAAAAATAGTAATTTTTGCATGTTTTTTTCATGTATCTACAGGAGAAACTTATATATAATTGTGGTTTAATCATCTCATTTGAACTTTTAGGAAAGCTAATATATGCCATATGAAATGAAGCAGGATATTGATTCGCTTGGGTATCCCTATGAATTTGTAGAAAATGATCCTTATGGGTTACGTATATATACACTGAAAAACGGATTAAAAATTTATCTCAGTGTCAATAAAGAAAAACCACGAATAAAAAATAGAATTATAATTGGAGCCGGTTCAGTTCACGATCCCGAAGATGCCACAGGAATGGCTCATTACTTTGAACATATGATGTTCAAAGGGAGTTCATCAATCGGGGCTCTCGATTATGAAAAAGAAAAGGTATTGCTCGAAGAGCTTTCCCGTCTATATGAAGAAAAGAACCAATCGGAAGATAGTGTTCTCAAAGAAGATCTTTCGAAAAAAATTGATGACCTGTCTGTTGAATTGTCATCATTAGCTATTCCCGGAGAACTCGACCGGATCTTTACACATCTTGGAGCCAGGTATACAAATGCTCATACGGGTTTCGAAGAAACAGTTTATAAAAATGATATTCCCAGTGGAGAATTGAAGCGATGGCTTGAAATAGAAAAAGAACGCTTTACAAATACAGTTCTGCGCTTTTTCCCGACAGAACAGGAAATCGTATACGAAGAGTACAATCAGGAACAGGATGATGACTTTCAAAAGGTCAGCAATCTTCTGATGTCTTCACTTTTTTCAGAGCACCCTTATGGGAATCGAACAATTCTCGGTAAAAGCGAACATCTGAAAAAACCCTCAATAAAAAGGCTTCAGGAATTCAAGGACCAATGGTATATTCCATCCAATATGGCTATTGCAATAACCGGTGATATCAATTTTTCGAAAACTGTTAAAACAATAGACAGGATCTGGGGCGATATTCCTGCCGGAGTAAAAACAGAACTGCCTAAAATTACAGAGAAAGAAATAGACGGACCCGTCAGAAAAACGATATATGGTCCCGATGCTTCATTCTCTACAATCGGATATCGCTTTGATGGTGCCGGTTCTGAAGATGAACTCTACCTTATTCTCATCGATATGATTCTCAATAACAGTCAGGCTGGTCTCTTTGACTTGAATCTGGTACAGAATCAGAAACTTCTCGAGGCGGGAACATCTTATTCTTCTTGTAGAGATTACAGTTGGTTCCTTATGTATGGACTACCCCGCAACAATCAGAGTCTTGAAAATGTAGCGGTATTATTACTCGAACAGATAGAGAGTCTGAAGCAGGGCGAATTTGAAGACTGGATGATAGACTCTGTAGCCAATTATTTTGAGATTTCAAGGGTTCAGGATCTTGAATCCAATATGGTTGTCGATTCTTTTTCCGATAATTTTATCTCCGGAATCGGTTGGGATCTTTATCTGAACCGAATTGAACAGATCCGGTCGATTAACAAAGAACATCTGGTCAACTTTGTTCGATCCCGCTTTAAAGATAATTTCATTCTGATTCAGAAGAAAAAAGGGAAGGCTAAACCTCCCGACTTAATGGAAAAACCGAAATTGTCGCCTTTAAATATCAAATATGGTGAAGAATCCGAATATTTCAAGGAGATCAAAAGGCATAGGCCGGAGAGATTGAAACCGGAATTTGTGGATTTTGAAAAGTCTATAGTTAAAAAGCGAACAAACCAGGGACTGATAATCAATTCTATTGAGAATACTAATAATGATCTTTTTGAATTTCAGTACATTTTCGATATCGGTCGTAATCACAGTAAAAAACTGGCTCTTGCCTCTTCGTATCTCAATTATATAGGCACTTCACTGTATTCTCCTTCCAGTCTCCAGCAGGAGTGTTTCAGGCTTGGCCTTGAAATGGGAATCAACACAGACTCAAGCCGGACTTATATTTTCTTATTCGGCCGTGACCGCTATTTTGATAGAGGTGTTGATTTACTGGAACATCTTCTAACTAAAGCAGAAGCGGATAAAAAGTCATATAAAAAATTTATAAAAGGGATCCTGAAAAAACGCAAAGATGCCAAATTGAGCAAGAGGACAATCCTCAATGGGGCAATGTATGCCTGGGGCAGATATGGTGCCGACTCTCCTTTTACAGATATCCTGTCCGCAAGAGAGCTGAACAGTATTTCTCCGGGAGAATTAACTTCATTAATCAGGGAGCTGTACCGCTACAAACACAGTGTCTTTTATTATGGTCCCAGAAAATACCGAAATATAGATACCATAGTCGAACAGAGACACAGGATGAAAAATCTTCCCATACCTTATCCTGTAGAAAAGAAATATACGGAATTGGAATCTGATACCAACAGGGTCTTTTTTGTTAACTACGATATGGTACAGGCTGAGGTATTGCTTATATCCAAACAGAGGAAATTTCAGGAAGAACTGATTGCCATGGCCTACATCTTCAATGAATTTTACGGTAGTGGTATGAACTCAATCGTTTTTCAGGAGATCCGTGAAGCCAGAGGATTGGCTTATTCCGCATATTCTGCCTTTACCACTCCCGGCCGTATGGATAAATCACACTATATACATGCATTTATCGGAACACAGGTTCACAAGCTGGAAGATGCACTAAATGCCATGTTCGGTTTGATGAATGATATCCCCGATGCGGAGATCTCTTTTGAAGCGGCAAAAGAATCAATTCTGAAAAATCTTGAGACCGAAAGAATCCTGAATAATGAACTCTTCTGGGCATATCTGGAAAATAACGATATCGGAATCCATCATGATTATAGAGAAGATCTGTACAATAGGATTAAACGAATGACCTTCAATGAAGTCAAGGATTTCTTCGCAAGCAACATCAGAGGCAAAAAATTCACAGTTCTTGTTCTTGGAAATAGGAAAGATATCGATTTCAGTTCTTTAGAAAATTATGGAGTAGTAACAGAGTTAAAGTTAAAAGATATATTTAATTATTAAGAAAGAGGATATACATGAAAAAACTGACATTATTAGCAATCTTATTAATGAGTGCAGCCGCTCTTTTTGGCGCTGATCCCGTAACTGGTCTTTGGAAGAGTGTAGATGATGAAACAGGCTTGCCCAAATCAATTACGATCATTTATGAATCAGATGGAAAGATATTCGGCAGAGTCCTTGCTACTTTTGATGAAAATGGACAGATGCTCGATTCTATTATGAATCCAATTGAAAAAGCGGTGAACATTGAAGGTGAGCCATATTACTCAGGACTCGATATTATCTGGGATATGCAGGACCGTGGAAGAAGATGGTCAAGGGGGAAAATCATGGATCCAGAACCGGCAAAAGTGTATGCCTGTGATTTGTGGATTAAAGATGGAAACCTGATTGTAAGAGGCAAAGTCGGACCCTTCGGAAGAAACCAGACATGGCTGCCGGCTTCGCAATCGAGAGATCTTCCATCGGGTTTCATTATTCCTGCAAACCTGTCTCCGAATATACCGGAAGCAAAAAAATAGTCTAATAAGTTTGTTATCTTTAGCACTTTGTTGACATGTTCAAGGCATATTGAAGATAATGATATTATTAGTAAAAAAATATAGATTAGTGATAATCGATAGATGAAGGTGTGTTAATGGATTTTTTACAAAAGGGGCTGCAGAACATCGTTGAACAAGATGGTTACAGCCTGTCTATTGCTGGAATGGGAATCGTATTTTTTGCTCTTGCTTTTATAGCATTGATAATAAAAATACTTCCTTTCTTTCTTATGTTGCTCGATAAAATAGTTCCTGAAAAAATTGTCGAACCTGTAGTCCGTACAAGACCTGGTTCAGATGATGGTGCTATTATAGCTGCTATCGCCAGTGCGATATACAAAAAGAAAAAGCAAGTAGGATAACAGGTAAAAATATGGATATGTTTCAGAGTTTTCTGGCATCTACAGGGTTTTCCCAGATGTCTATTCAGAATGTAATCATGATTGTCATCGGTATTACATTTATTACACTTGCTATTGCAAAACATTACGAGCCTTTACTTTTACTACCAATCGGTTTTGGAATTATTATTGGGAACATTCCCTTCGTTGCGAATATGGCATTAGGTGTCTATGACAGCGGATCTGTACTGAGTTACATTTACTTCGGTGTAAGTCACGGTGTTTTTCCTCCGCTCATTTTTATGGGAATCGGTGCAATGACCGACTTTTCCTATATGCTTTCCAATCCGAAACTGATCCTTCTCGGAGGAGCGGCGCAGATTGGTATATTCCTGACAATTGTCGGCGCTATGTTCCTTGGGTTTACCGGAGCCGAAGCCGGGGCTATCGGAATCATAGGTGGAGCAGATGGACCTACATCAATATTCCTCTCTTCTAAGCTGGCTCCGCATCTTCTTGGTGCAATCGCCATAGCCGCTTATTCATATATGGCATTAGTTCCGGTGATTCAACCACCGATTATGAAATTATTAACAACACGAAAAGAGCGATTAATTAAAATGGCTCCTCCAAGAATTGTATCAAAAAGAGAAAAAATCTTCTTCCCGATAATTGCCTTTATCGTATGTGCACTAATCGTTCCCGGTGCATTGACTCTTCTGGGAATGTTGTTTTTTGGAAATCTTCTTAAAGAGAGTTTTGTAACAGAACGCCTTGCAGAAACAGCAAGAACCTCATTGATTGATATCGTGACAATATTACTTGGTGTTTCCGTTGGTGCCAGTACACAGGCTATCAGAATGGTGGAAGTCGGTGGTGTTATGGTAAACAAAGGATTCTTAACTCCACAATCTCTAATGATTTTCGGACTTGGAGCATTCTCTTTCTGTATCGCTACAGCCGGTGGAGTCCTTTTCGCAAAATTCATGAACCTCTTTCTGAAAGAAAAAATAAATCCACTCGTAGGTGCTGCTGGAGTTTCTGCGGTTCCCGACTCGGCAAGAGTTGTGCAGATGGTCGGTCAGAAAGAAGATCCCAATAATCACCTTCTTATGCATGCCATGGCACCAAATGTTGCCGGAGTAATCGGTAGTGCGATTGCTGCGGGTATTTTGTGGTCGGTATTGGTAGTTTAACAACAATTTACACTTTGCGTTGACTATATGAACCCGGGATAAAATCCCGGGTTTTTTAATTCTTATACGGAAAAATATTTCATGACTTTCTGCAGCTGTTTTGCCTGATTCGACAGATCTTCCGAAGTTGATGCCATTTCTTCCGATGCAGATGCATTTTGCTGGATCACCCTGTCCAATTGCATAATCGCCTGATTTATCTGTTCTACTCCGACATTTTGTTCAGCACTGGCTGCACTTATTTCCTGTATCAATTCAGATGTATGCCTGATATCAGGAACCAGCAGGTTCAGCATATCTCCAGCCTTTGTTGCAGCTTCTACGGTGGAATATGATAACACACTGATCTCTCCAGCCGCCGCTTGACTTCTTTCAGCCAGTTTTCTCACTTCGGAAGCAACTACGGCAAAACCTTTACCCTGCTCTCCAGCTCTGGCCGCTTCTATGGCTGCATTTAGTGCCAGTAGATTGGTTTGCCTTGAGATTTCTTCAATAATAGATATTTTCTCGGCAATCGAAGTCATTGCCGACACAGCTGTCATCATAACTTTACCGCTTTCTTCCGCATCATCTGCCACTTTTCTGGCTATTACTTCTGTCTGCTGAGAATTATCGGTATTCTGCTGAATATTGGAACTCATTTCTTCCATTGATGCTGAAACTTCTTCAGCAGCGGCCGCCTGGTCAGACGCACCAATCGATAGTTGCTGTGCTGCCGAATTTAGCTGAATACTACCAGAGCTTATGCTATTGGAAGATTTATGAACATCTCCGACAATAGAGCTCAAATTTTTCCCCATCTCATTTATAGCCCTGGCAAGATCTCCTGTTTCATCACTGTTTTTCAGAAATTGTACCGGAACCTCTACAGCTAGATTACCATCGGACACCATTTGTGTCAGTTTTACTCCTATTGTAATTGGCTTGGCAATTCTTCTGCTTATAATCCAGCCGACAATAATTCCTATAACAGCCAGAAGCATAAATAGTATTACTAATAAAACCATTAAATCCCGTGAAAGCTCATCAGCCAATGTATTAATATCCAATGTCGGAATTCCGACGTAGAGAATCCCTATTAATGAATCATTGATGTCAAAAAGAGGATCATAAGCTGTCAGATAATTTTCACCGAGTATTACGGCACTGCCAAGAAAGCGCTTGTGGTTCATGATAGGATCATAAGCGGCACTGTCTTTTCCTAACATAGTACCAACCGCTCTGGATCCATCAGGTTTTTTAATGTTGGTTATTGTTCTGATAAAGTCATCTTCCTGTTTTGTAAATACTGTAGCGGTTATTCCCAGTTTCATACCAAAGTTATCAATGAAAGCAAAACTATCAATGGCGATTTTGTCTTCATTAACCAGAATCTCATTTTCAAGAGTGGCATTTCCAAACTCTTTTTCAAAAGCAATGACTAAAGACTCGATATCACCATTTACTTTCATGCTAAGCGAAGTTACCATCAAATTTTGGGCCAGCTTTTTTAAACCGATCTGTGTCATTATCAAGCTGCCTAAACTAATGATTACTATAGTTGTAACTATAAATATAATTAATTTATTAACTAAAGATATTTTCATATAAATGCTCTCCTGAGATAACTGTAAAATTTCAAGTTTCAAAATTCAAATAATTAGAAGCCATTAATTTTTTTTCTTTGATTTTATAACTTTTTTGGCCTTAAACTGATGGTATTATGAATAGTGTTTTTACCTCAGGATCAATTGGAAATTTAAAACTAAAAAACAGAATAATCAGAGCCGGATGCTTTGAAGGGATGTGCCAGGATGGAAATGTCACAGACGAATTAATAGAGCATCACAGATCTGTAGCCGCAGGCGGCACTGCTATGACGACTGTTGCTTATTGTTCAGTTAGTTTTGATGGAAGAGCTTATGATCATGAGATGTGGATGAGAGAGGAGATCCTGCCGGATCTCAAACGGCTGACCGATGCTGTTCACAATGAAGGGGCTGCAGCTTCAATCCAATTAGGCCACTGTGGATTTTTTGCCAGCCCTAAGGCAATCGGCAGAAACCCCCTGGGCGCGTCTAAAAAATTCTGTACTTTCCGTTTGTCCTCTTGCTCCGCTATGACCGAAGAAGAAATTCAGATGAAAGTGGACAATTTCGTCCGTTCAGCCCTTATGGCGAAAGAGGCGGGATTTGATGCTGTTGAAATTCACAGCGGTCACGGTTACTTAATGAGTCAGTTCCTTTCACCATGGACTAATCACAGGAAAGATCTCTATGGCGGCTCTTTGGAAAATCGACTGAAATTTCCATCAATGATTATAAAATCTGTTAGAGAGGCAGTCGGTCTCGATTTTCCAGTCATAGTCAAGATGAATCAGAGCGATGGATTTAAAGGTGGATTAGAGATTGATGAAGCCATTGAAGTTGCCAGGCAGTATGAACGGGCGGGAGCCAGCGCTCTTGTCCCAAGCTGCGGTTTTACTTCGAGAACTCCGCTATTTATGATGCGGGGCCATGTTCCATTCAAAGAGATGGCTGCCAACCAGAAAAGTCTGATGATGCGCATTGGATTGATTCTATTCGGTAAGTTTATGGTTCAGACATATCCCTTTGATTCACTGTTTCTGCTAGAAGGTGCTGAAAAGATACAAGATGCAGTCAACATTCCTGTAATTTACATCGGAGGAGTTCTTTCAAAATCCGATACAGACTCTCTGATGAAGAAGGGATTTCCCTTTATGCAGGTCGGACGAGCTATTATTCAGGATCCATGTTTTGCTGATAAGTTGAAAAAGGTTTCTGACCTCCAATCTGAATGTGATCAGTGCAATAGGTGTATCGCTGCTATGGATGGTGGTGGTGTGTATTGTGTTTCTGATAAGATTGGTTATCTAACGTGATTAAATCAATTAGTATTATTTTGTAGGATCGACTCCACAAATTGAACAGACTCTATTTAAACTTTGTACACTGATCAACTCAACATCTGAAGATAGAAATCCTTCTTTTACAGGTTCGGTTCCCGCTAGATCTGTTGTAAGATATTTTTTATTATCATCGGAGAATACAGTTGTTACAATACTGTTGTTTCCCAGTTTATTCTGTGCGAGAATCGCACCGAGGAAATTGGCGCCAGAGGATATTCCAATGCCTATCCCAAGATTAAAAGCCAGTTTCTGAGCCATAATAATGGCATCGCCATCGTCAACACAGATGATTTCATCCAAAGAATCCAGATCTACTATTGATGGAATAAACTCATCTGAGATTCCTTGTATCCTGTGTTTTCCCACTTTATACCCTGTTGATAATGTTGGAGAATTTGATGGTTCGAGGGGATGAATTTTTATCGATTCATTTTCTTCTCTCAAATATCTTCCCACGCCCATAACAGTCCCTCCGGTACCAACTCCGGCTACAAAGGCATGTGGTTTCAGTGATTGGCTCCCGAGTTGCATCTGTATTTCCGGTCCCGTTGTGCTATAATGAGCATCTGTATTATCGGCATTGTCAAACTGCTGAGGCCTGAAGGCATTTCCAACTTTTTTCGCCATTTCATCGGCCATATCTATACTGCCTTTGAATCCCCCTTGTTCCTTGGAAACCAAAACAATGTCTGCTCCATAACTCTTTATTAAATTGATCCTTTCTTTACTCATCCAATCGGGCATAAAAATAGTAACAGGATGCCCCAGGAAACGGCCGATAGCGGAAAAAGCAATTCCCGTATTGCCACTTGTCGCTTCAATAATCCGATCTCCCGGTTTGATAGTTCCTTTTTTATATGCCTTTTTCAGGATGTGCATAGCCATTCTGTCTTTGATGCTGCCCGTCAGATTGTAATTTTCAGCTTTTGCGTAAATCGTTCTCTTTTCACTCTTAAACCGGAAGGTTATTTCCAACAGTGGAGTATTTCCTATAAGATTTGATATTCCATTTATACGCTCTTCCAATTGAAGCCTCCTGTGATTTTACATATGACAGCTCTTTGATGCTCAGCTAATTAATAGTAAAGGTATATTTGGAACATGAAAAGTATCAGATGTGCACAAAGTTCATAGATACAGTGAGGTATGAAGACGTCTGTGTCCTATGAAAATAAAATAACTGTGCCCAAAAGGGTACAGTTGGTGTTATACTATCATTATGGCAGTTCATTATAAAAAAAAGCAGAATACCCTATATCAAAAAGTTGCCCGTGATATTGAAAGTATGATTGCCAGAGAATTATATAAAAAAGATACAAAGATCCCCTCAATACGACAGATGAGCATGCTAATGAAAGTCAGCATCAACACAATAAAAGAAGCATACTCACTTCTGGAAAACAAGCAATTAATCGAAGGCCGTCCCCAGAAGGGATATTTTGTTAAAACTCTTAACTCTGCAGATCTTCCGGTTTCCGTTTCAAGAGAATACTATGAACCGGTTTCAAAGGAAATTTCTGAGGATCATATTTTCCAGAGAGTTCTGAAAGAGATCATGAACAGGGACAATGTTCCACTCGGTGCTGCTATAGCATCACCTTCACTTTTACCTGTACAGGATTTTAGCTCGTTAATCTCATCTCTGACAGATGAACAGAAAAAAATGTGCCTGACATATGCACCGACTGAAGGTCTTGTTGAATTGAGGCAGGCCATTGTCCGCAAATCGATTGATTGTGGCCTCAATCTTACAATAAATGATGTTGTCATTACATCCGGTTGTGAAGAGGCTCTGTTTCTCGCCCTCAGCGCTATTACGGTTCCCGGAGATATAGTCGCTATACAGTCTCCAATTTATTGTAATCTGGTGCTTATGTTTAGAAATTTAGGTTTGAAGATACTTGAAATCCCTTCAGATCCCATTGATGGAATTTCTCTCGATGCCCTGGAATATGCTATTCATAATAATAAAATAAAAGTCTGCCTGGTAATCAGTAATTTTAATAATCCATCTGGCAGCCTGCTGCCCGATGAAAATAAAATCAGGTTGACAGAAATTTTAAAAAAATCAGATATACCTCTATTGGAAGATGATGTGTACGGGGATCTGTATTTTGATGAAAATAGACCCTCCACATGCCGCACTTATGACAATAGCGGAAATACGATATTGTGCTCCTCTTTTTCCAAAACAATCTCACCGGGACTCAGGGTGGGATATATTATTCCGGGAAAATTCAAAGATAAGGTCATTCAAAGGAAAATGGGTTTCAATATCTGCACATCTACAATTTCTCAGCTGCTTCTTACAAACTATCTCGAATCGGGAGGTTTTTATAAACAACTGAGAAAACTGCGCCATGAAATCTCCATCAGAATGACTAATTTGAGAAAGGATGTTGCAGAATTATTCCCGAAGGGAACCAGGATGACAGATCCTAGAGGCGGGTACACTCTCTGGGTGGAGCTTCCCGGCAATGTCTCCGGTCTCGATATTTATGAGAGAGCAATAAAAGAGGGAATCGCGATCGTCCCGGGGGGATTATTTTCTCAGAATCACTATTTTGAGAATTTTATTCGCCTCGATGCCGGTTGTTATACTGATGATATAAGAATATCTGTGAAAAGACTTGGTGAAATCACAATGGAGCTGTTATTTAAGTAAAAAATACCGGCTCAGGTGAATGAGCCGGCATATCAATTTTTATTCAGTTTTCGGATAGAGAATTACTTCCATCAGATTAACATCGCTGAGATATTTATCAGCTGTGTATTTAATATCCTTCGGTGTCAGAGACTGATACATCTCCCGTTTGTTAATAATAGTCTCTATGTCATATCCATAATACCAGACATTTTCCATCTGACTTAACCACCAGTTATTTTTTTTAAGAGATTCTTCATAACCGACTAGCTGAGCCTCTTTTACATCTAGGACGATCTGTTCATCGAAAGCCCCTTTTCTGACATCTTCTATCTGAGATTTGACAAGATCTTTAAGCTCTTCTGTTCTTTCAGGATCACAGCTGAAGGTAAATCGGAAGTTGTAGTCGGAAACAGGATCTTTTGCCGGAGCAAATCTAATTCCTATACCGTAAACACCACTTGCTTCCTCGCGGACAACTTTAGTCAGTTTTGTCTGAAGAACAGATTCCAGTGAGATCATTTTATAAAGTTCATCTCTTGTCCAGTCAAAATCTCCACTGTAGATAAGGGAAACCATGCTTACTGGTTCTATACCCGCTGTAATTGATTCCTTTATCTGTCCTTCAGGGTATCTGATCTCCCTGTCTATCCAGGTTTCTTCTCTACCGGAAGAAGGTAATCCTCCGAGATAGGTTTTAATCAGTGGTTCTATTTCTTCCAGATTGAAAGAACCTGTAAAGAGAAAAGTGAAATCGCTGAAGTCTTCAAAACGGTCTTTGTAGACGGCGAGAGCTCTGTCGAGATCCACTTCTTTCATCAGGTCTATTGTCAGAGGGCGGGCTCTGAAATGATCAGATGTCATAGTACTGTTTATCAGATCATAGTACTGCTGTTTAGGATCGGAGTCTCTGTTTCTGATAGAATCACCGACTCGCTGTATAAATGAATCCCATGGGATTTCATCTTTTCTGGGAGAAGTCGCTGTCAGGTATAAGAGCTGGAACATGGTTTCCAGATCAGCCGGCGTTGACGACCCACGCAATCCCTCTTTCAGGTCTGAGATATAAGGAGAGGCGCTGATTTGATTTCCCGAAAGCTGTTTTTCCAGCTCAACACTGGAGAAGTCTCCCACTCCGCATGTTGAAATTATAGAAGTCGCAAATATAGCTGATACGTAGTCCTCATCTTCGGCTATCGACGATCCTCCGTCACTGTAGGAGGAAAAAAGTATTTCATCTTTTTTGAAATCTGTCGGTTTCAAAACTACTTTGATACCATTTCCCAATGTCCATTGAGTAATGCCGGTACTTTCGTGAAATTGTCGATCTGTAATTTCTGATGGCACAGGTATTTCTGAAAGCAGTTCCCTGTCTGTGAAATCATCGACATAGGGTCTTATATTCATATTGTTAACAGAAACGAGAAGATCCTTTAACGATTCTTCTGACGGGATGGAAATCCCCTCTTTCTCCGGTGAAGTAATCAGTACGACCCTGTTTTCCTCAGTCAGAAGATCCTGTGATATTTCCTGAATATCATCGAGAGTAATTTCCGGTAATACTTTATTGTACAGGATCCATTCATATTCAATACTGGGGATGGGAGATCCATTGAGGAATGCATTGACCATGTCTTCGGCAAAATAGATCGATTCCATATTGTTTCTCTCGTTGTAGTATCTTTCGATTCTACTGGCAAGTTCTTTTTTTGCCCTATCCAGTTCCCCTTCAGTAAAGCCGAATTCTTCAGCTCTGGCTGCTTCTGTCAGCAGGCTTTTCAACCCGCTCTCCAATTCTGAGTCAGCTGTTAATGCTCCGATAGAACTGAAATTTACAGCTTTTGCATAAGATGAGGAATAAGCGAATGCCTGGATAAAGGGGGGATTTTCACCACGTGCGAGCTCACCCAATCGGGTATTCAGCATACTGTAGTAGAGCATTTCCGAAGTTTTCCCTTTGTAATCTGAAGGAACACGAATCTTTTCCTGTTCGTATTTATTGATCAATTCTATTAAAGAAGAAGTAGCTTCAATATCACTTTGAATGGAAAAAAGAGTTTCATTGTGACCGGGTACATCTTCTTCTATTCTCTCCCGGCTTACAGGAGGATTATTGTATGTTGAAAAATTTCTTTTTATAATTTTTTCAATTTCCAGGGCGTCAAAATCACCTACAGCTACTACAGCCATCAGGTCAGGCCGATACCAGTCCCTGTAGAATCTTTTCAGACTATCGTGTTCACTATTTTCAATGACTTCTGTCGTTCCGATGGGCAGCCTGACTCCATATTTTGAATCCTTGAAGAGGATTGGAAAGGTCTTATCCATCATTCTTGATTGTGCTCCACGGCCCAAACGCCATTCTTCGAGAACAACACCTCTTTCTTTTTCTATTTCCACCGGGTCAAATGTTAGATGAAATGCCCATTGATTCAATACATCGAGACCTGTTTCCAGTTGCTCGTGAATGTCAGTTCGAACCTGAAGCTTGTATACTGTTTCATCGAATGATGTATGAGCATTGATATCTGCTCCGAATTCCAGGCCAAGCGATTCCAGGTAATAGATAAGATCATTTTTGGAATATTTTTCAGTTCCGTTAAATGCCATGTGCTCCACGAAGTGAGCCAGACCGCGCTGGTCTTCATCTTCAAGAACTGAGCCGGCATTGACAGCCAGTCTCAATGTCGCTCTGTTTTCGGGATAGTTATTCTCGCGTATATAATAAGTCAGCCCATTGTCCAGAACTCCTGTAATCACCTGCGGGTCGTCTGGTATTATTTTCTCCGCTGTTCCTTTAGCCGGGAGTAGAGATAGTGGGATGAAGAGAAATGCTGCGATTAGCAGAAAGCCCTTTTTCATTGTTTTTCTCCTGATTATAAAATCCATTAGATATTCATTAAATATATATCCCAGTTTATAGAAAAATAAGGATATTGCCAGTAAGTAAAAAAAAATCCCCCATTATCAGATAGTGGGGGACAAAAAGGAGGAGAAAATATTCTTAGATTATTGCTTTCATAGCTGTCATGTACGATCGCAGTTTTTTACCGATCACCTCGACACCATGATTCTGAATCTGTTCATTTACTTTTATTAGTTCAACATTATCTACAGAGCTGTCTGCAGGAGAGTATGATTTTCCGATAATGTCGGTTTTCACATCTTTCATAAAATCAACCAGCATAGGAACAGCCTGGTTTGCAAAGAGGTAACAACCATATTCTGCTGTATCTGAAATTACCTTATTCATTTCATACAGTTTTTTACGGCTGATCAGGTTTGCTATCAGGGGAACTTCGTGTAGAGATTCGTAATAGGCAGATTCTTCTTTGATTCCCGAATCAGTCATCGCTTCGAAAGCCAGTTCAACTCCCGATTTAATCATTGCTGTCATAAGGATTCCATGATCAAAATATTCCTGTTCAGTTATTTTCATTGAACCGGCTTCCTTCTGCTCAAATGTCGATTGTCCTGTTTCCTCTCTCCATCGCAGAAGATCTTTGTCGTCTGCAGCCCAGTCTTCCATCATCACTCTGGAGAATTCTCCGCTGATAATGTTATCCATATGCTGATAGTAAAGCGGTCTCAGAATATCTTTTAGTTGTTCCGAAAGATCATATGCTTTGATCTTGGCTGGATTGGACAGACGGTTCATCATATTGGTGATTCCACCGTGCTTGAGTGCTTCTGTAATGGTTTCCCAGCCGTACTGAACCAGTTTTGATGCGTATCCTGCATCAATTCCCTCTTCCACCATTTTGTCGAAACAGAGAAGAGATCCGGTCTGGAGCATTCCGCACAGAATTGTCTGCTCACCCATAAGGTCGGATTTTACTTCTGCTGTAAATGAGGAGTGAAGAACACCGGCTCTGTCACCGCCTGTTCCGGCAGCATAAGCTTTGGCAATATCCAGTCCGTCTCCATTTGGGTCGTTTTCGGGATGAACCGCAATCAGGGTCGGTACACCGAATCCTCTTTTGTATTCTTCACGAACTTCTGATCCCGGAGATTTAGGAGCTACCATGATTACCGTAATATCATCACGTATCTGCATTCCCTCTTCAACAATGTTGAAACCATGAGAGTAGGCAAGAGATGATCCTTTTTTCATCAGCGGCATAACGGCACTGACTACGGCGCTGTGTTGCTTGTCCGGAGTCAGATTGAGTACCAGGTCGGCATCTTTTATAACTTCGTCGTAAGTTCCGACTTTAAATCCGTTTTCAGTTGCATTTTTCCAGGACTGTCTTTTTTCTTTTATAGCCCCTTCTCTCAATGCATAGGAGATATCAAGACCGCTGTCTCTCATATTCAGACCCTGGTGTAATCCCTGGGCACCGCATCCTATGATGACTATCTTTTTTCCTTTTAGTTTCACAACTCCATTAAATTCATCTCTGCTCATAAAACGGCAAGTTCCGAGTTGTTTAATTTTGTCTCTTAAAGAAAGGGTATTAAAATAATTCATAAACAATCCTGTATAAATTTGTTAATTTTCTTAAAGACGCTTCGAAAAATCATCAATTTAGCAAAAAAATGTATAATTTTCGTTCTACGGATAGAAACAATATGCAATTTGCTGCAAAAAACTGATAAAAAGCATCTTTAAAATTAGCCACATTATGAAATATTGATAAAAAATGGTCAATATTTCAATTGGCAGGATAGCTAAATAATCCCAAAGGAGCCCATATATTTCGTTGCTCATTAATATATTGTGTAGTATCTTTACCTTGTTATTTAGGAAGGTACTTATTTATGGAATTTCATTTTGATGTCTGTGGTGAAGATTACTCTTTAGCCGGCAGTGCATCGAGTATGATTAAGAAGAAATTAAATCAGCTGGGGATTCCTGCTTTACTTGTCAGAAAGACAGCCATAGTCATGTATGAAGCTGAGATTAATATGGTGATACATGCCGGGGGCGGAGTTGTCAATGTTCTAATTACAACCGATACTATTACAATCGTATTAAAAGATCAGGGTCCGGGTATACCGGATATAAATAAAGCAATGGAAGCGGGATATTCAACAGCTTCCGATAAAGCTAGAGAACTTGGTTTCGGAGCCGGAATGGGGCTTCCGAATATCCGTAAAAATTCAGATGACCTTAACATTGAAAGCAAGGTCGGTGAAGGTACAACGGTCACTATTCTCGTTAAATTAACATAGGTAATTTCAATGGCCCAATATAAACAATCGGTACAACTTCTGGTGGACAAATGCATTGGTTGTACAAACTGTATAAAACGATGTCCGACTGAGGCAATTAGAGTTCAGAATGGAAAAGCGCAGATTATATCCGACCGCTGTCTCGACTGCGGAGAATGCATACGTGTCTGTCAGTCAAATGCGAAAATAGCCGTTTCTGATCCCCTTTCAATTATTGAAGGTTTTGATTATAAAATCGCCATCCCAGCACCGTCTCTTTATGGTGTGGCCGATAGTCATGTCAGTACCGGTAGAATTCTCACGGGATTGAAACACATCGGTTTTGATGATGTTTTTGAAGTGGCTACAGCTGCGGAAATTATTACAAAGAGGACAAATGAGTTTCTAGAGGAACATGAAGGGAAAGGTCCTTTTATCTCCTCCTCCTGTCCCGCAGTTGTCCGGCTTGTTCAGGTCCGATTTCCATCACTTATAGATCAGGTGATTCCCTTTATCTCTCCAATGGAGCTGGCTGCGAGGATTGCCAAGGAAAGAGCCGGTAAGGATAAAGGTAAAATCGGTGTCTTCTTTATATCACCGTGTGCAGCGAAATCTTCTGAAATAAGGAATCCCCATCGTTTTGAAGAATCCCAGGTTGACGGAGTCATCGGTATAAAAGACCTCCAGGTAAAACTGCAGAGATTGATCAGATCTGATATGGAAACTGAAGACCTGGCTACTGCGTCAGGTGTCGGGATCGGATGGGGCAGGATTGATGGTGAAGCAAGAGCTCTTGCCGCTGATGGTGTCATCTCTGTTGATGGTATTTCCAATACAATATCCTTGCTTGAAGAGCTTGAAAACGGTAAGATTGATCAGTTCCGTTTTATAGAACTTATGGCTTGTCCCGGAGGTTGTGTCGGCGGTCCCATGACACTGGTAAATCCCTATGTGGCCAAATCAATCATTATGGATAGGTGGGACCAGAGTGGAGAGGCTGTCTGTGAGACCTGTTGTCCCGAAAAAGATATAAAGTGGACTGAAGAGCTGCTCCCTTGTAATTTTATGAAACTTGATGATGATTATGAGAAAGCGCTGCAGATGCTTCAGAAGCTGGAGCTGATTGAAAAGAATCTGCCTGGTATCGATTGCGGTTCATGCGGGGCTCCCAGTTGTCATGCTTTTGCAGAGGATATTGTCAAAGACCGCGCTGAAATAACAAGTTGCATATTTGTACTTAGAAAGAAAATACGTCAATTAACTGATGAAATGATAAAACTGGAAGATGCTCTTCCCTATAGGTTGGAACAAGATGAGTGATAAAACTTTTGAATCAATATTATCTAATTTAAAAGATCTGGGATTTACTGAATATGAAAGTAAAGTATACGTATCCCTTATAAATGAACATCCGCTGAGCGCCTATAACGTCTCAAAGAATTCTGGAGTACCTCATTCCCGTGTTTATGATATTACCAGGCGTCTGATTAAAAAGGGTTACGTTACATCAAAAGGTACTAATCCAGAACTGTTTTCTCCCATATCTCCCGAGGAATTGATTTCCAGACTGCGCCGTGACAATTCCAAGTTGACTGATGATTTAAAGCATCAGCTGGAATCTATTAAGTTTACAGCTGACTTTGATCCGGTATGGAATCTTTCGGGTAGAACAGAAGCCCTTGAGATGGGTGAACAGCTTATTGCAGAAGCGGAAAAAAACATTTTTGTGGGATTGTGGGATCAGGAATTCGATTTTCTGGAAAAAGCTTTTAAAAAAGCTGAGAAAAGGGGTGTAAAAATTCATATCCTTCTCTATGGAGAGGCGAAACCGGATTTTGGTGATGTTTATTATCACAGTATAGAAAATCTGGAAGATATCACTATTGTGGGGCGTTCTCTCGACCTGGTTATAGACTCAACTGTCTGCATAACCGGTAGCCTTGGAGGAGTGGAACCTTGTCAGGCTGTCTGGACCAGAAATAAAGGTCTGATAAAATCTATAGAGGGTTTCATTATTCATGATTTCTATATAGCGGAAGTAAGCACTTACCTTGGCGATAGGGTCGATGATATATTTGGTAAGAATTTTGAAAAGCTGAGAAAAAAATACGGACACTGATAGATCAAATTTATGGAAAATCTATTATTTGCTCTAAATGCCGTTTTGCCTGTCTTTCTACTCATTCTCACAGGTATCTTCTTAAAAAAATTAACAATTCTCGATGATCAATTTATAGCTAAATCAACTAAGCTGGTTTTTAAAGTTGCATTACCGGCACTAATTTTTCAAAAGATCAGCCATGCTGATTTCAGTCAGTTATTTGATGCAAAAGAGATTCTGATTATAGTGCTTCTTGTGACTGGGAGCTTTCTTCTTATTTTCTTGCTATCGGGACTGTTTATTAAAGACGGTGCCGAGAGGGGAGCATTTATTCAGGGCTCTTTCAGAAGTAATATAGCCATTGTCGGGTTGGCTATAATATCCAATGTCTTTGGAGAATCCGGTGTCGCTCATACAGCTATTGCCTTGGTATTTATTTTTCCAATGTACAATATATATGCTGTTCTGGCTCTGATCATTCCTCTGAAAAAAGGGAGTAGTGGTGCCCCTAAGGTGATAATGAAAGCCATTGTGACTAATCCCCTTATAATTGCCGTTTTTATAGCTCTACCCTTTTCCATCTTTTCAATTGAAACGGGTTCAATCACAAATTCCTTTCTCGAATATCTTTCAAGAATGACACTTCCTCTGGCTCTTCTGGGGGTAGGGGGGTCTTTGAGTTTTTCTTCTTTTAAAAAAGGATTTCTCAAAGCAGTAACCGCTTCATCAATCAAGTTGATAATATATCCGGTAATTGTTGTCTTAATTCTCCTGGCGGCTGGATATAAAGGGGAGTCTCTGGGAGTCATATTCATTATGCTCGGATGTCCCACCGCTGTATCCAGTTATGTCATGGCAGAGGCCATGGGCAGTGATAGTGACCTGGCTGCAGGTATTATTCTTATTACCACTCTGGGATCAATCTTTACCATCGGATTGGGAATCTTTGTAATGAAAAGTCTGGGGTTTATTTAAAATCTCTGCTGTTCGACCTGAATCGGAAAGCTTCATCGGGTGAAGAATTCAGTTCAAACCACGGGATTATGAAATGTCACTCAATTATAATCTCTGGGAACCCTTTTATTAATATTACAGGTCACTTCATAGGGAATTGTTCCTGCAATCTCTCCAATCCCGGCAGCATCGGGGGCTCCTTTGTTTGGGCCGAATAAAACAACATCTTCAAAGAGCTCCAATTCGCAATCCGGTCCAAGATCAACCATAAACTGGTCCATGCAGACTCTTCCCGCTACAGGGTAGGATTTTCCTCTTATCAGGACTTTTCCCTTTGAAGAAAGAAGCCTGTTGTACCCGTCGGCATATCCGGCAGGAATGGATCCTATCCAGGTATCTTCTGGTGCAGTCCAGGTCCTGCCATAAGATATGGTTGTCCCTTTTTTCACTTTTTTAATAAAAGCGATTTTGGAGACAAATTCCATTACAGGTCGAAAATCGGCTGCTGATTTATCCATTCTCTGATCGGGATAATACCCATAGAGACAGATCCCCGGACGAACCATGTCAAAATGAGCGGATTTGTGAGAAATTATAGCACCGGAGTTTGCTGTATGACAGATTCCGGGATTTATACCTCTGGCTTTAATCGCGGATACAGTTTCTGAAAATAATCTGATCTGTTTTTCAGTGAATTCAATATCATCGGATTCCGGACTATCTGAAACAGGGAAGTGGGTGCAGACTCCTTCGAGATGTAAATTCGATAAATTGGTAATTTCCGCTGCAAGATCCGGAGCATTGTCCGGTGTCACACCGATTCGCCCCATTCCAGTATCTATTTTTAAATGCAGATTAACATTCTTGTTCTGAGATAGCGCTTCTTTTTGAATTTTGCTGATATATGTAGAATCGGCGACAAATGGTGTCAGTTCGTACTTCACAATCTGTTTTATTTCATTATCGAGAGCAATGCTGAAAAGGATAATCGGAGCTCTTATGCCTGCATCCCTCAAAATAAGCGCTTCAGGGACTGTTGCCACAGCCAGAAAGTCGACTCCCCAGTCCAATGCTTTCCTGGAGACTTCTACTGCACCATGGCCGTATGCATCGGCTTTTACGGCTACACATATTTTTTTACTGCCAACGGTCAGTTTTTTTATGCAGTCGAGATTATGAGATATATTTTCCAGATGTATTATAGCTCTTGTCGCTCTTTTATTTTCACACATGATATTTACCTTGTTTCATTCTAAATTGTTCATATAGATCTGTTGTATATTTCAGTTCAGATAGTACTTTTTCTTTTTTATCTATTTCAATATCGCCTTCCAGAGTCCAGCAGCAAGACAGGACAAACTCTGTATAAGCACATTTAAAAATTGTATCCCGGTCTGTACCGAGTGCTTCGGAAAAGGAATCAAACATCAGATTAACATATTTTCTATGGTCATCTCTATCAATTACATTTAATTGATTCAGTATAAACCTGCCGCTTTCCATAGGTTGTTTTCCGATGATCCCTTTGGGATCAATGAGCGTCCAGGATCCTTCGGTATTACGAAGTATATTCATATGATGAAAATCTCCATGCAATAAACTATCGGGAATTTTCAGATTATCAATTTCATCTGAATAAATCTGTGCTTTTTCAACATAAGCGGATAAATCATCATCAGCTTTTGAAAAAGCTCTTTGAATCCAGTCTTTGTAATAGGGAAACTCATTGGAGAACCCGGTTTCAACAGGTAAATCACGAATTATCTCGCAGGCAGTATGTATCTGTTTTTCGGGGATGCCCTGCGAGAACAGATTTTCTCCTGGATTTATTCTCTCTATCAGCATAGCATTTGTTTCTTCATCGTAATCGTAGCACTTACAGATCTTTCTGCCTTTCAGCAATTGCAGTGTTCTGTACTCCTGAATTAATTCTGATGTCATTACACCTAGTTTGAGGATTACAGGGCCATATTTTCCTGATTCCGCCTTACAGACATAGTTAAATGAAAGATCATCAACGGGAAAACAATTAAACAGTTCCCATTTATAAACACATTTCTCAATTGTTGAATCAAGATCTCTAAGCCAGAACACTCCTTTTTTCCCGAATGTGCTGTTTATGTTTGCTTTAAACTTTTCAGGGTAAATAATCATTTGATACCATTGTAATTCAGAATAAGCGGAAAATCATTAAATGAAATTCCGCTTAGACCTTTGAACAAAATTAATAAGCCTTTATTACGGTTCCCGCTTTGCCTTCAATGGCATCTTTCAGGTTCACTACATCTGTGATTATAGCTCTATTTTCAGGATTTGCCTGAACGAATTCAATGGCTGCTAGAATCTTAGGACCCATAGAACCAGCAGGAAACTGACCATCGTTGTGATAGTATTTCGCTTCTGCAAGAGTCATTGTACTCAGTTCTTTCTGATCATCCTTACCGAAATTAATCATTACTGTGGGGACTCCAGTTATTATAATCAGATCCTTTGCCTGAACGGCCAGTGCTATCTTCATACTTGCAAGATCCTTATCAATTACACAGTCGATCCCCTCATAGTGATTCTTCTCATCTCTAAAGACTGGAATTCCACCACCACCTCCTGTGATGACCACATAATCATTTTCAAGCAGGGTTTTAATCGCATCTTTTTCTACAATATCCAGGGGGTAGGGAGAGGGGACGTATCGTCTGTATCCTCTACCGGCATCTTCTTTAATCACCCATCCTTTCTCTTTTCTGAGAGTCTGAGCCTCATCTTCTGTATAAAAAGGACCGATAGGTTTTGTCGGGTTTGACAAAGCGGGATCTTTTCTATCGACAAGAATCTGAGAGGGAACGGTTACGGTACTTTTTATATGCTCACCGTCTATCATTACATTCTGCAGGCACTGTTCAAGCATATAACCCATGGATCCGGCAGTCATAGCATCTGCTACACCAAGAGGGGTTTCTGGAAGAATATCTCTTGCCTTATCTCCCATGAGCATTAGATTTCCAACTTGAGGGCCGTTTCCATGTGTCAGGATAACCCGGTAATCCTTTTCAATCAGTTTGTAGATCTCCTTCATAGAGCTCCTCGTGTTGGCAAACTGCTGATGAATATCTCCTTTTTCCCCTTTTTGAATAATGGCATTGCCACCAAGCGCCACAACGACGATATTTTTTTTACACATAGTGTTCTCCTTTTAGACAGAGTGATGTTACTACTCTAAGAGTAATAGTATGAGATAGTATTATTTCACTTTGTGTTGTTGGTCAAGAAAAAAATGAAAATTATCAGAGAGGAAGTTTGATAGTGAATGTAGTTCCGACTCCCGGTGTCGATTCTACTGACAGTTTCCCTTTGTGATTTTCAGTAATGATGAAATAGGAAACGGAGAGTCCCAGGCCTGTCCCTTTTCCCTCTTCTTTCGTTGTGAAAAAAGGTTCAAAAATTCTTTTCTGAATACTTTTTTCCATACCCGGACCGTTGTCCTCGATATCGATTCTTATCATATTTTCTGCTTTTTCCAGTTTGGTTCTTATGGTGAAGCATGGTTTGTAGTTCTCTTTTTTTATACTGAACATTGCCTGTGCTCCATTTTGCAGGATATTGAGGAAAACCTGTTGAAGTTTGGCTCTCTCGCAAACTATGTGCGGAATATCTTTCCCGTAATCATATACAATGTCTATTTTCTTGAAATCGTAATTATTTTCAATATTGAATTCTGTAGAAACGAGAGTCAGTATTTTCTCGAATAAATCCTCGATTCGAAATGATGATCTTTTATTTTCACTGTTTCTTGAGAAACTCAGCATATTCTGTACTATTTCTGCAATTCTCTGCCCTGCATCAGTGATTGATATAAGCATTCGGGGGATGTCCCTCTTTTTCAGGTAGTGATTGACATCCATGAGAGAAATCCCCACTTCTTCAGCGGCTTTCCGGTTTGCCGGAATATCCCTGTTCAGTCCCAATCGGTTGGATAGTACGCTTGCGCTCTGCATCATTCCGGCAAGAGGATTGTTTATTTCATGAGCAATCCCCGCAGCTAATCCTCCCACTGAGAGCATCTTTTCATTCTGAATAATCAATTCCTCCATCTTATTTTTTTCACTGACATCATCCACTCTGATAACGGCTCCGGTCGATTGATCTCCGCTGAGAGGGGATATGATTATTTCTTCAAAAACCTCTGAACCATCATCCGTTATAAATTGGAGTGAATCGCTTTTAACGATATTCATTTGAATTGCAGATTGTATTTTGGTCCATACTGGTTTTAAGTTGGGTATTATATCCAGCAGGTATTTTCCCATGGCTAGCTCACTGGAAACTCCTGATACAATTTCTGTCTTGTGATTCCATTGGGTAACTGCTCCCCGGGAATCTATTCCAATAATCATTGAAGGGATGGAATTTATAATATTCTCAAGATATTTCTGCAGTTCCCGCAGGGATCTTTCTGCAGTTTTCCTCTGTTTATCCTCATTTTTTATATTTAACCTCATATGATTGATGGCATTCAGCAAAATACCCAGTTCATCATTAGCTTTAAATTTACTTTTTCCAGGGAGATCAAATTCTTTTTCAAGTGTTTCTATAGTCAAGCTGTTTGTGTATCTGGATAAATCTCCAAGAGGTTTTGTAATGAGATTCCTGAATATATACAGGATAATTAAAGACATAAACAAAATCGGAATCAAAACGATTATAAAATAACTGGTATTTTGAAAAACAGATGACTGGATTGCTGATTTCGAAAAGAGTACATACAAGAATCCGATTTCTCCTCCAATAGGATGATTGAGAGGGAACATTTCTATTCTGAAAACATCGTGCTCATCAAATTTCGGAATTAATTCCAGATATCTCACTTCAGCTTCGGTAATGTGATTGATTGAAGTAATAGCTTTTAGTGAGTTATTTATCCTTTCATCAGAAAGATCCCAGACAGCAGCTTTCAAGCCTTCCAGATGTCCATCTTTTATTTGGGTAATGGAAGTTTCAATACTATTGATTTCCCGCTTGTATTCGATGAATAACAGTAGAATCCAGATGATGATAATCACTATAACAGTATATGTGAACACGATAGATGCGAGTTTATTTCCCAATGATTTAGATCTGACTTTTTTTGCTATTTTCTCTCTCCTTTACTGGTAACTGATACTTTAAGAATAGTTCATACATGACTGTTAATCATATTATTTTTTTTATGACACTTATTCTTTCACTATTTTCTTGACACTAATCCAAGGTCGACTATACTGTTACTTACTATCGCAGTAGTAACTAAAATATCTTATGATAAAAAAAGATGAAACGGGTTTCCGTTCTCAGTCTATTATGGAGAAATATTATGGAAAACATTAAAGTATTATTATGGGGTTTCGGAGCAATGGGAAGCGGAATGGCTGAGATGCTCTTGAAGAAAAAAGGGATAGAGATCTCCGGCGTATGTGATATGCATCCCGACAGAGTTGGAAAAAGTATTTTTGAAGTACTCGGTGTAGACAAAGGCAGTAGGCCTGAGGTTCTCATCAGCAATGATATAAAAGCACTGGTCAGTGAAAGCTGCGTTGATATAGCCCTTCTGGCTACCGATTCATTTACTGCCAAGGCCTTTGATAAAATCAAATTCCTTCTTGAAAACAAACTTAATGTCATCTCAACAGCAGAAGAGATGGCTTATCCACAGGCATCGGAGCCCGAATTGACTAAGCAGTTGAATAAAATTGCAAAAGATAATGGCGTAACTGTTCTCGGTACGGGAATCAATCCGGGGCTCATTATGGACCTCCTGGTTGTCGCATTGACCGGTGCCTGTATAGATGTTGATGAAATTGAAGCTGAAAGAGTAAATAGTCTTTCACCATTCGGACCTGCCGTTATGGAAGAGCAGGGCGTTGGGATCACTCAGGAAGAATTTGCTGAAGGTGTTAAAAATGACACTCTTGCCGGTCATGTTGGATTCAACGAATCTGTTGGAATGATTGCCGACGCAATCGGATGGCAATTGAGCGCTCCTGTAAAGCAATCTATGGAACCTATCATTTCCAACGTTTATAGAAAAACTAAATATGTAGAAGTTCAGCCCGGAAATATCGCCGGATGCAGTATGAAAGGTTACGGTTATGTCGGTGGAGAAGAAAAAATTAGAATGATTCATCCTCAACAGGTAGAGCCTCAGCTGGAGGGTACTGATACAGGGGATTATATCAGGATTAAGGGAACTCCCAACATTGATATGGCAATTAAACCGGAAATCCCCGGGGGAATCGGAACAATAGCTATGTGTGTAAATATGATTCCTCATGTAATCAATTCCAGAGCGGGACTGAAGACAATGATTGATTTGCCTGTTCCGCGTGCGATTATGGGTGATGTCAGAGATCTCATAGAGAGGTAGATTTATGAATGCTGAAAAAGGTGACTGGGTTCGAATACACAAGATCATTTTGACTACTGATGAAAGAGCGCCACAGATTCCCGAAGATACTAAAAAAGTACCTTTGGAGATGTGGGACAAGGGATTCCTATTGAATGACTTTGCCTCAATCGGTGATGAGGTTGAAGTGGAAACTATTATCGGGCGAAAGCTTTCGGGGAAGATGATTGAGATAAATCCTCAATTTGATCATGCCTGGGGAAAATGTATCCCGGAGATTCTCCATATAGGAAGACAGGTCAAAGGGATCTTGGCTAAGGAGGAAAACTGATATGTCTGCAAAAGGATATAATGAGCTGATGGCCAGAAAAGGGGCCATCATGAAAAGTGCTGTACAGATTGATTACAGCCAGTTTGAGTCCGGTTCTATAGCCTTTGATTATGAGGGGATGATGGAAAAAGTCGGTTATTCTCTCGACGAAATCAAAGAGATCCAGCTTTCTACCGGTGTGGGCAATACACCTGTATATGAACTCAAAAACCTTACAGCTCTTTGCAGGAAAACTGCAGAACCAGGGAAAGGTGCCAGAATTTTTTTAAAAGACGAAGCGGCAAATCCTTCGGGCAGTTTTAAAGCCAGAAGAGCGGCTGTCAGTGTTTATCATGCTAAAAAACTAGGTTACAGCGGTGTTATTGCCGCAACTAGTGGTAATTACGGAGCAGCAGTAGCCAGTCAGGCCGCCATGCAGGGACTGAAGTGCATTATTGTTCAGGAATGTTACGACTCCCAATGGAAGGGTCAACCGGAGATTATTGAGAAAGCGAGAAAATGCGAAGCTTACGGGGCGGAAGTCGTTCAGCTTTCTGTCGGTCCGGAACTCTTTTACAACTTCCTGCAGCTTCTTGAAGAGACCGGTTATTTTAATGCCTCCCTTTATACTCCTTTCGGGATTGCCGGTGTTGAAACTCTCGGTTTCGAGCTTTCCGAGCAGATGAAAGAAAAAATCGGTCGTAACCCTGATGCGGTGGTCGTAACCACTGCCGGTGGTGGAAATGTAACAGGAACTGCCAGAGGCCTGATTAAAGCTGGGGCGGAAGATGTTAAAATAGTCGGAGCCAGTGTCGATTTGAAAGGTCTTCATATGGCCAGTGATAAACAATTTAACAAAAAATCATTTACAACAGGTCATACGGGATTCGGAATACCATTTGCAACAAATCCCGATAGATCCGATGTTCCCCGATCGGCGGGAAGACCTCTTCGATACATGGATCGCTATGTAACTGTCCGACAGGGTGAGGTTTTTTATATGACAGAAACACTTGCCCAACTCGAGGGGCTGGAAAGAGGTCCTGCAGGGAATGTATCCCTTGCTGCAGCTTTTTCCATAGCCAGAGAGATGGATGAAGATCAGGTGATAGTCGTTCAGGAGACAGAGTACACAGGAGCGGGAAAACACATTCAGCCCCAATTGTCATTTGCAAGGGACAACGGTATTGAGCTGCGTTTCGGAGATCCTGCAGAAGAGGTTCCCGGTGAATCGATCATTCTTCCGGAATATCCGTCGATGATCAGGGCTGTAGATCTCGATCTGGATAAGATCAGGTACTCATATATAAGAAATTGTGTGGCAAAATTAGATAATATTGAAGATGTTGGAGATGAAGATATTCAGTTCATGGCTGACGAAACAAACGTTAATAAATATGTAGTTAAGAAGATATTACACTCTTTAGAAGGAAGGATAGAAAGTGGAAAGGCAAGATGATTTTGAAAAAAGAAGAGGACATCTGAAAGACCTTACAGAGAAACAGCTCGAAGAGAGATTTTGGGAGCTCTGTGGTAAATTAATGGATCCCATCGTAGATATGGCATCTAAACAAACATCTCCATCAATTGAGAGATCAGTACTCCTGAGAATGGGATTTTCCAGTATAGAAAGTAAATCTATCGTAGAGGGAGCTATCGACAAAAACCTACTCGAGCACGGAGCGGGCCACCTGGTTTACAAACTCTCCCGGGCGAAGGGAATAGATATCCGTGAAGCGGGATTAAAACTCGCTCAGAATGAATTCTGGGAAGAAACGTCTTCTCTCTTTGAGGCAGGTAAATAATAATGAAAAAACTCGATAAAAATGTAAAAATTGATGTTCCTGAAATTCTTAAGGATCTGGAAAACTACAGACCGAGAAGGAGAAACTGGGTCTGGAGAAAAGGAGCCGGTCAGAAAAGACAGTTAGGGAAATTCGAATTTTATGATATGGCTGAAAATCTTGAGCAGGCTGAGCCTCTTCCCGGTGGACATTTTTTTAACGATATTGCCCCACAGCCGACCAGCACGATAACTACAGAAATCGCCTCAGGCCGTTTCGAAGATGATATCAGGAGAATGAGAATGGCAGCCTGGCATGGTGCAGATCATCTTATGGTAATCAGAACTGCCGGACAGAGCCATATGGATGGACTGGTTGAGGGAACTCCTCAGGGAATCGGTGGTGTGCCCATCTCCAGGAAACAGCTGAGGGCACAGAGAAAAGCTCTCGATCTGATTGAAGATGAAGTGGGAAGACCAATCAACTATCACTCTTATGTCAGTGGTGTTGCCGGCCCTGAAATCGCGGTCCTCTTTGCCGAAGAAGGTGTAAATGGGGCTCATCAGGATCCCCAGTATAATGTCCTCTATAGAAACATCAATATGGTAAGATCTTTTGTCGATGCGGCTGTAGCGAAAAAAGTTATGGCCTGGGCGGGAATCGCTCAGATTGATGGTGCTCATAATGCCAATGCAACAGCGAGAGATGCCTGGAAAGTTATGCCTGAACTTATGGTACAGCATGGACTGAACTCTATCTTCTCTGTAAAAGTGGGAATGAAAAAAGAGGATATTTGTTTATCAACAGTTCCTCCGACAGCACCTCCAGCACCTTGTATGAGGTTGGACCTTCCTTATGCCGTTGCTCTGCGTGAAGTCTTTTCCGAGTATAAAATGAGAGCTCAGCAGAATACAAAATACATGGGTTCTTCTACAAGGGAAGCTACCGTTACCCATACTCTGAACCTGTTGATTTCAAAAATGACCAGAGCGGAAATCCAGTCTACCATTACCCCTGATGAAGGGCGAAATGTTCCCTGGCACATTTACAACATGGAAGGAACAGATACTGCCAATCAGGCATTTGCCGGAATGGACGGTCTTACTGAAATGCTGGAAATCAAGCGTGACAAAGGTGAGCTGGCAGATAAAGTCCGTGAGCTGAAAGAGAGATCTGTTCTCTATCTCGAAGAGATGGTAGAAGCCGGCGGATATTTCAATGCCGTAGAAAAGGGATTCTTTGTTGATTCCGGTTATTATCCCGAGAGAAATGATGATGCCATAATCCGACATATAGATGGTGGAATCGGGGCCGGAACAACTTATGACAGAGCGGAAGATTATATGGCTCCTGTTACAGCTCATTTCGGGTATAATAATCTCGAACAATATGGCGAGGAAGCAGTAAAAAATCCCTCATCTCTCATAGATGGTGGAACTTTTGAAAAACCTGAAAAAATCGTCTTTATTGATGAGCTTGATGACGTTGATAATGTAAACGTCAGAATGGAAGAGACAAAAGAATACAGAGAAAAAAACATAGTCAAACCGGAAATGGAATGGTTAGGTGATGGTGTTGTTCAGACAACGATGTTCCTTCCAACTGATGAGAGAACGGCTTATTTTGCCGCTGTTGAAGTCGGTAAAAAAATGGGACTTGAAGAAGTGGAAGTTATTCACACAGAAGTTATGCAGGCAGCTGAGGGCACCAGAGTGGAAATCAAAGGAAAATTCCAGCACTCAATTGATTTGGATACACTTGTTGTTCCTCCGCCACCGGAAATAATGTCTTTCGAGGAACTCTGCGCCGCTGTAAAAGCGAAACCGATGAAAATTGTCGCTGCGACAGTCGGTGAAGATGAGCATTCGGTCGGTCTTCGTGAAGTAATCGATATCAAACACGGTGGAATTGAGAAATTTGGAATTGAAGTTCATTATCTTGGTACTTCCTGCCCGATAGAAAAACTGGTTGACGCGGCTATTGAACTCAATGCCGATGCCATTCTGGCTTCTACAATCATCTCTCATGATGATGTTCACTATAAAAATATGAAAAAAATTCACGATTACTGTGTTGAAAAAGGTGTTCGTGAAAAATTGATGGTATGTGCAGGTGGAACACAGGTTTCTCCTGAGATCGCCTTGACATACGGAGTGGACCAGGCTTTCGGGCGAGGTTCCAATGGAACACAGGTCGCTACTTTCCTTGTGAAGAACAGGGAAGAAAGAGGACTCTAAGGTCTTATATGATTGTAGACGTTTTGACGGCGGAAATTGGTAGTACAACAACCGTCGTCAATGCTTTTACCGGTATGGGAACAAGAGAGCCACGCCTTGCGGGGCAGGGTTTTGCTCCTACATCGGTTGAAGAGGGAGATGTCACCGTTGGGCTCAGCGGTGCTATCGATAATTTAAAAAAATATCTCAAAATATCAGATCTGTCATGGGACAGATTTCTGGCTTCAAGCAGTGCCGCAGGCGGTTTGCGCATGACTGTTCATGGACTTGTTTACGATATGACAGTTCGGGCAGCAAAAGAAGCGGCGCTGGGAGCCGGAGCGAATATTCATCAGATAACAGCCGGGCGGATGCGCCGCACAGATTTAAAAAAGCTGGTTGAAGTCAAACCGAATATTATTATGATAGCCGGCGGCGTTGATTATGGAGAACGTGACACCGCACTGGATAATGCGGAGAAAATTGCTGCTTTGAATCTGAACATTCCCATTATCTATGCTGGTAATATTCAGAACCATGATGAGATCCGTGAGATTTTTCTAGATAGCGGATCAAAACTATATATTGTGGATAATGTTTATCCTGCGATAGACCGGTTGGAAGTTCTTCCGGCACGTAAAATAATACAACGCGTTTTTGAAGAGCATATTGTACATGCGGCAGGAATGGAGAAAATCCGTTCTCTTGTCGATGGCCATGTTATCCCCACACCCGGTGCGGTAATGGAGGCTACAAGGTTTCTGAAAAATGAATTGGGAGATCTTATCACCTTTGATGTGGGAGGTGCCACAACTGATGTTCACTCTGTGACGGACGGTAGTGAAGAAATAAACAGGATTCAGATCTATCCCGAGCCCGATGCCAAGAGAACTGTAGAAGGTGATCTCGGTGTGTATGTGAACAGGATGAATGTCTATGAGCTAACAGATAAAAAACGACTTTCTCAGAAAACGGGTATTGACGAGACAAATCTTGAAGCTGCTGTGCATGCATTGAAAGCTGTGCCGGAAAATGATCTGGAAATAACCATAGTCAGGGAACTCGCTTATACGGCGTTGAAAATCGGACTGCACCGGCATGCGGGGAAATTCCGCGACTCCTTTGCTTCAGGAGGGAAGAAAACTGTCGCAATGGGACGGGACCTGACAGCTCTCAATTATATTGTCGGAACCGGTGGTGCTCTGACAAGACTCGGTGCGGGAGCTGAACTTATTGATGATGTATTTTCCAATGGAAACAAATACGATCTATTACCTCCGGCATTGCCGAAAATATTGATCGATAAAACATATATAATGGCTTCTTTGGGAGTTCTGAGCAGTGAATTCCCTGAAGATGCCGCCCTGTTATTTGAACATTACCTGGAGGATAGGAACTGATGGCCGGCCCTGAAATCTTAGTTGATATACAAAAAGTCCGTGAAAATACAAAAACACTTGTTGATTTCTGCAGCAGTAAAGGGATTGCCGTTACAGGAGTGACAAAAGTCACCTGCGGCATGCCTCTTGTGGGGCAAGCTATGCTCGACGGAGGTGTGGTCAGTATCGGCGAATCTCGAATAGAAAATATCCGGCGCCTGCGGTCGAGCGGAATTAATGCCCCGATCATGATGCTGAGAATCCCCCCTCTTTCCCGGGTCGATGAAATTGTAACGACTGTAGATATCAGTCTCAATTCCGAGCTGTCTGTCATCAGGTCATTATCTGACGCATCGGTGAAAAAAGGGAAGATTCACAAAATCATTCTTATGGTAGATCTCGGAGATCTCCGGGAAGGGATATGGCCCTCTGACCTGATGGATATAACCCGCGAAGTCATTGATCTCAAGGGTGTGAAAATTGCCGGTATAGGGACCAATCTGACCTGCTTTGGCGGTGTTTTGCCATCGAGGAAGAATATGAGTGAACTGGTCGATTATGCCGGGAAAATCGAAGATACTTTCGGATTGAATCTCGAAATCATCTCAGGAGGGAACTCTTCATCTCTTCCCCTGCTTATGGAAGGGGGGATGCCGAAGAGAGTCAATCATCTGAGATTGGGAGAATCTATAGTGCTCGGACGGGAAACTGTAAAGGGCACGCTCTGGCCGGGATGCCACCACGATGCGTTTCAACTTTCTGCAGAAGTTATTGAGCTGAAGAAAAAACCATCTGTTCCCATAGGGGAAACAGGAATGGATGCCTTTGGAGAAACGCCGACCTTTTCCGACAAGGGAGATATCCTCAGGGCTATTTTGAGTGTCGGACGGGAAGATATCATAATTGATAGCCTTGAACCTGTGGATGAGGGGATCTCGGTTCTAGGAGCTTCCAGCGACCACCTTCTTCTCGATGTCACTGAATCAGAGAAAGATCTCAAACTGGGAGATAAAATAAACTTTGATCTCAATTATGGAGCGCTTCTGGCATCTATGACATCAAAATATGTGAAAAAAATACCTCTTACGGGAGATGACATTGTTATGAAACCAGGGAAAACAGTTTTAATGGGAAATTCTCCCCTATTCAAAGAAGGGAGTCTGCTCAACCATCTGAAGGAGATGGGGTTTGAATATGAAATTGCCGATCGCGACATCAGTGAGGAATTGATAGAGGCGGCTGTCAGAGATCAGACAATTCCCCTTATTGGAGGAGAGGTCAATAAAGCGGCTGTCGCCTTGAAAGGGATGGCTAAAGTTCTCAAACAGGCGGGACTGATTATATTTGCTCCCCATGCATCACTCATAATTGAAAATGATAAGAGGTCATTTCTCGCGGAAATTCTGGGATTCAGAGACGATGAAACTGATCTTTCGTCAATTATCTCTCCCGAGAGCGTTGTTATCATAGGATTGCGCAAAGCGGAAACTTCGGAAGTGGAACTGATAAAAAAACACAATATTAAAGTATATACGATGGAAGATATCGATCTGCTGGGTATGAGAGAAGTGATGATCAATTCTCTTCGTCAGGTTACGACGGGAACCGAAGGTTTCTACACACGCCTTAGTACGGGAGTCATCAAAGCCGATGGCGAGGGATTGACCTTCAGAGAAGCTCACCTTGCAATGGAAATGATTGCCGACTCTGCTAAAATGAAGGCATTTGATATTTCCGGAACCCCCGATAAGAGCTGGATCGATGATAACGGGCTCTGCAATCTTGTGGAATCGGCTTTCGGGAAGAGGATTCTGAAGTTGTAGTATAAATAGACGAAAGCTCTGAGGTTCTTTTCTTGACTATTATGAATTGCAGGAATATAAATATTCAGGAACAGAAAAAACAATGGACTGGTTAAGGGTGTTGATATTTTTTTGAGAAAACTGGATTTAAAATCACTTAAAATAAAATCGGCTCCCCTTATAGCAGTCATTCCCGCTTTCGCCGCTGTTTTTCTCTCATATTTTAATGATCTGGAACCGGGATTGGAAAAACAATACCCATTGATCATTATTCTCAGTGTCTGCCTTTTTTCACTTTTCTACATCCCCCACACGAAAACCCTTATTTCCTATTACTCGACTCAGGGGTTAACTTTATTTTTCGGGGTGGTCGGTATTTTGAATTCATTCGATTTACCGGTCGTACAGATTTTGATTCTTGTGATATTGCTGGTTGAAATTATACTCTTCGAACCCTTCCCGTTGAACTTTATTGAATCTACTGCAATTACTCTAACAGTATTATTGCTGGATTTGTACTTTATGATAAGAAACGGTTTTCCCATTCATCTTATTATTGGAAATCTATCCTTTCTGACGGTTACCGGTTTTGTTCTCTCAATTTCCGGCAGTTTCATGCTTAAATACAGAGAAATCGTTGTGGATTTCAGAGATGAGCACAATAAGCTGAAGGATTCTGTCGTAAACCTGACGAGAACCAATTCCGAATATCTGGATTATGCTGTAGTAGCCCAGGAAAAAGGAACTGAGAAGGAACGGCAGAGGATAACCAGAGACATACATGATATTGTGGGCTACACTCTCACAAATAATATGATGCTGATGGAAGCCGCATTGGATATTATGAAGGAAAATCCCCTTGCACTGCCCACGATTATTGAAACCGCAAGACTCAATGCGGAAGAGGGATTGACTCAGGTCCGCAATGCCATGTATCAGTTCCGCGAGCAGGAAAATAATGCTCCTGTTGGTTTGAACGCTTTAATGCGGCTCGGGCGGATCTTTGAAAAAGCCACTTCTGTTAAAGTCAGCTTCAATTTCGGAAATGCTCCGACAAGTATTGATAAAGAGACAGATTCTGCCGTCTTTCATCTTGTTCAGGAATCGCTTGTAAATTCATTCCGCCACGGGAACTGTACAGAAGTGCAGATTTCTTTCTGGTGTGAAGAAAAATTAATCAAAATATATGTACAGGATAACGGGAACGGAGCAGGTATTATAATTGAAGGTATCGGATTAAAGGGAATGCGCGAACGGATAGAGAAACTGAACGGGATACTTCAGACAAGGAATGTTTTTGATGGATTTCTGGTATATGCTACAATTCCTCTGGAGAATCAATAAATGGATGGAAAAATACGAGTATTAATTGTCGACGATCAGCAGCTTTTTGCCGATGGTCTCAGAGTCGTTATCGAATCGAGAGCTCCCCAGTTTGAGGTCATAGGTATTGTCAATGATGGAAAACAGGCTGTTTATACGGCGAAAGAACTGAAACCTGATATGATTCTGATGGATGTCAGAATGCCGGAGATGGACGGAGTAGTCGCTACCCGGATTATTCACGAACGTTATCCCGATATTAAAATCCTTATTCTCACGACATTTGCCGATGACGAATACGTAAAAGAATCTCTGGGGAACGGTGCAATCGGATATCTGTTGAAAAGCAGGCCGGCCGAGGAGCTTGTTGTCGCCATCAGAGCTCTGGCCAAAGGGATTATGCAGATAGATCCTGCTGTATCGGCCCGATTTCTTGATGCCGCCAACAACAATAGCGGAAGTGATGAGTTTATCGAAAGACTTAAGAGTCTCACCTGTCGTGAGAGGGAAATTCTGGACCTGCTCGTTCAGGCAAAAAGAATAGTCAATATTTCAGAAGAACTGAGCATTGCCGAACAGACTGTCCGCAATCACATAAGCAATATTTATTTTAAATTGAACATACACGACAGACTCGAAGTTATTAACTATATTAACCAGATTAAGCACTTTCTCAATCAGACTAAATAGATGTACTAGTACAAAAGTCCTGAAATAATCTAGAGCCGTCGGTATTTCTAGATCTGTCTCTCTGAAATTTACCGTAGTATTATGTCTTTATGAGATTACCAAGCAATTCGACTGTCCACCTTAGGGACAAAAGATCTGAGAAGATTAACAAAGCCAGAAAATCTGTAGGTATATCCAGATCCATCCACTATAAAAACAAATGGGCTCTGGTTATGAAACACAAATATCTTTATTTACTCTTTCTGACTCCCGCGATAATAACGGCTCTTCTCTTTCAATATAGGCCGATGGTGGGTATTGTTATGGCTTTTCAGAAATTTGATATTTCTGCCGGAAGCTATCTGACATCACCTTTTATCGGATTTGAAAACTTTAAAATGTTTCTACTCAATCCCCGATTTTATCAGGCTTTGAGAAATACACTGGGATTGAGTCTTATGTCCTTGTTTATTGTTTTCCCTCTTCCTATAGTGTTCGCTCTGATGCTTAATGAAATCAATAGAGTGAATTTCAAACGAGTCGTTCAGACCATTACCTATCTGCCTCATTTTATCTCCTGGGTCGTCGTTGCCACAATGGTATACAAGATGGTTGATCCGGGATCTGGTATGATCAACAGAATAATCACTTCTTTAGGCAATGAGACGATCCCCTTTATGCGTGAGTCTCAGTACTTCTGGTCCATTACCATTATTTCCAGTATTTGGAAAGAGCTCGGCTGGAGTGCCATAATCTATATTGCTGCCATCTCATCTATCGATCCCCAACTCTATGAGGCGGCCCTGATGGATGGAGCCGGACGGTTCAAAATGATCTGGTACATAACTCTGCCTTCAATCAGTTCGACAATTGCGCTTATGTTTATTCTGAAAGTGAGCACTATAATCAGTTCCGGCGGACTTTTTGATGCAGTATATAACCTGAGCAATCCCATGGTTAACGAAAAATCCTACACCCTTGAGATGTACTCCTATTACGAAGGGATAATGTCCGGTAATTACTCCTATGCCACAGCTATTACTTTGACACAGTCCGTGGTTGGTCTGATCCTCGTTATTGGTGCTAACGAGATATACAAAAAAATCACCAGCAAATCGGTATTTTAAGGTAAGGTTATGAAATCCAAAAAGCTAAAACTGAATATAACAGACATTGTGATCTTTCTTGTTATGATTTTCCTCTGCTTTGTAACACTGTATCCCTTTGTCTATGCAATATCCTATTCTTTCAGTAACGGCCATTCGGTGCTCACCAATCCGGTATCTTTCCTTCCCGTCGATTTTACGCTGGAAAACTATAAGGCTGTTTTCAGCAATGACAAAATCGCGAGAGCTTTTGTCGTATCTGTTATGCGTACAGTAATTGGTCTCTCCTATACGCTCTTTATAACGGGTACAGCCGCTTATACGCTTTCAAAAAGGTATCTTCCCGGAAACCGCTTTTTCTCCTACTTCTTTATTATTCCTATGTATGTCAGCGGAGGAATGATTGCTACTTATGTCAATATCAGCCATTTGGGGCTTATGAATAACTTTTTTGTCTACATATTCCCCTACGGATTTGCTGCTTATTACATGCTCATTATGAGAACTTACTTTGCAGGAATTCCTATCAGTCTGGAGGAATCAGCTCAGTTGGACGGAGCTGGAGATATAAGAATCTTTTTTCAGATCATAGCTCCTCTTTCCAAACCTATATTTGCAACCATTGCCCTTTTTGCCGGTGTTATGCAGTGGAATATGTGGTTCGACGCCATGGTCTATGTTCCCAGAGCCAGCCTCCATCCGCTCCAGCTCGTCCTCCAGAATGTTTTGAAACAGGCTGCCGGTCTTGCCAATATGAAACAACTAGCGCAGTCAGGCGAAATGAAAATCACTGCTGAAGCTGTTCAGATGGCCACACTTGTTGTTGCTACGGTTCCGATACTGCTCATTTATCCCTTTGTTCAGAGATACTTTGTGAAAGGGGTCATGATCGGAGCGGTTAAAGCTTAGAGACTGATGTAAAAGTTTCGTAAAAAAATGGAATTATCATTCCGGTCATTCGGTACGGGGTGTAGAAAATAGAAAGGAGTATATATGAAAAAGTTATTGATCTTGTTATTTGCAGGACTGGTTTCTTTCCCTATGTTTGCAACAGGCGGGCAGGATTCTGAAGCCAGAGATGAAGTCTATGGCCTCTCAGCATTGATGTACAACAAGTACGAGTTGGGTGTAACTCAGCAGCTTGAGAATCCCGACAATGTCGTTTCCCCCTACATTCAGGAAAAATTCGGTCTGAAGATTGATGAGTTCCAGAAAACGTCCGGAGATATGACTGTTCCCCAGGCAATTGCCATGTGGAAAGGTGCCGGAATGGTTCCCGATGTTATGCAGGTTGGTGCCGAAGATTTCGGTGCGATGCTCTCTTCAGGTATGTTCGCACCTCTCGATGAATACATGGAAGATATGCCCAATTATCAGAAATTCCTCGAAAAGAGATATTGGGAAAGAGAAACTGGTGAAGATGGAAAGGTCTATGCTTTCTACAACCTGGAAGGCAGCCCTTGGCCAAAAGTAGAGCCCGGAAGAAATGATGTAGTTTCCAATGGAATCAACCACAGAGCTCTGTGGGTAAGAGAAGATGTTCTCGAAGCAATCGGATACGAATACACTCCCGTAATGGAACTGAAAAAAGAGACTGCAGACAAGGGTTTTCGACCCACTTTCCAGGAAATGGCTATTAATCCTCCAGTCGAAACTCCCGAAGATTTTCTCGAGTTCCTGAGAAAGATCAAAGCCGCCGACCTCAAAGCTATGGACGGATCGGATATGATCCCTTTCTCTATGGTATGGTGGGAAACATGGCACCTGGGAATTATGTATGACTGGGGATATTGGAGAATTAATAAAGAAGGCGATGTTAACGGTTACCTGGGTCTTCCCGGTACAAAGGATTACATGAAGTGGCTGTGGACAGCCTACAGCGAAGGTCTTATCGATCCGGACTATCTGGTTCATAAATCCGTTCAGCTGCAGGAAAAAGTTGCTACTGGGAAAATCGCTTCCGGTGAATATGTTCCCGATGCGCTCGGTACATTTGCTCAGCTTGAAAATAATGTTCCCGGAGCTATTCGTCACTTTATACCTTTCCCCAAAACATCACCCGATTTCGGATTCTATGATCCCTACAACCCTCATCCATACACCAGAGTTCTTATCAATAAGGAGCTTCCCGAAGAGGTTAAGAGGAAAATCGCCAAATTCGTTGACTGGACATACAGTGATGAAGGTGCTGAAATCCTTGCATGGGGACCCGAGTCCGCCGGTCTTTACGAAATGGTTGAAGGCGTGAAGAAATTCAAAGACTCTGCAGTTGAAAAAGCTGTTCTCGCCGGCGCAGTTGATGGTGAAGGCATTTACAAATGGGGTCTTCATGATTCTGTTATAGGCAATCCCACGGATCCTCTGGCTGCAGTTCTTGGACCAGTGAAACTACACAGAACAGTTTTTCATGAATACAATGAGACAAGCAACTACATGGGGCTTATCAGCAGCGTCGTTGCCAGCAATCCCAAGTTCCTCGGTGTGAGCACCAAGCTTCAGGTCGCCAACTCCGACCAGTCCGAAGTGGTTCAGAAAGTAGCCGACTGGTATTGGGGAATCTTCTCTCAGACTTACCTCCCTCAGGTTCTCACGGCTGAAAACGAAGAGCAGTTTGAAGAGCGTTACGAGCAGATGATTGATGCTTTTATGAGAGAAACCGAATATGAAAAAGCCAGAGAGAATATGGTGAAATACTTTGATCAGTATCCTCCCATGTTTTAGTAGAAAAAG
>Ga0070729_10000492_pt1 | contig 82137 bp, 50 predicted proteins | sample tdDd472_FD_66725 | JGI IMG/M metagenome (GOLD analysis project Ga0070729, IMG submission 66725) | Marine sediment microbial communities from the Atlantic coast under amendment with organic carbon and nitrate - tdDd47.2 | ecosystem: Environmental > Aquatic > Marine > Coastal > Sediment | place...
TGGGAAGAAAGTACAGACGCTGTAGGATGGTCAGAAATAGTAGCAAATTCTGATAATCAGGATTATCAATCAGAAGCTTTAACATCAAAGATTTATTTTAGAAGACATGTTACTTCAGGAGCTTGTGATAGTTATTCAGATACTTTAGAAATAAATATTTTAGACTTACCAATAGCTACAATTACTGCTTTTGAAGATACAATTTGTAGTGGCGAGGAAATTATACTTGAATTTAATTTAAGCGCAGGCCAAGCACCTTATGATTTAACATATAGTGATGGCCTAGACCCTTTTACCGAGAACGATTTAGCAGTAGGCTCAAACGATGTGATCATTAATCCAGTTACAACAATACAATTGCAAATATTCAATTATATAGTAACAAAGGTTGTTGACAATAATGGTTGTGAAGCTACAAGCATGACAGGTTTGGTGAAAGTTGATACTTATGGAAATCCTGAAAGTAACGCTGGCTCTTTTGAAGAATTTTGTTCGCTTGACTACACTTTAAAGGCTGTTGAAAGTTTAGGAGAAGGTATGTGGACACAAATGTCAGGTGCTGGTCTTACAAGTTTTACAAACAATACTTTACCAAATACAGTAATTTCTGTTGATCTTGCTGGAGACTATATATATAAATGGAAAGAAACTAATTGGCATTGTGTTGATTCTGCTGAAGTTGATTTAAAATTTTATAAACCGGTAACGGAGCTTAGTGCTGGTAGCGATACTTCATTATTCTTTGTAGATAAGTATGAGTTAAAGGGAACTTATAATAATCCTGATGATGTTGCAGATACAACTTCATTATGGGAAATAATTCAGGGGTATGGAATTATAGATAATCCAGAAAATAGAATAGCCAATATTTCTGATCTTGTTGATGATACAAAAGAAGGTATTGTAATTCAATGGACAGTAGAAAAGGGAGTTTGTATAGCGCAAGTAGATTCTTTGGTAATAACTTTGCAGGAAATTTTTACACCATCTGGATTTACACCTAATGGTGATGGTATAAACGATTTCTTGAAGTTTAATGGACTTGAAAATGCCGCAGAATATGAAATTATTATATTTAATCGATGGGGAACTGAAGTATTTAGAAAAGCAGGAAATTCTGATAATTTAGAATGGGATGGTAAAAATATGAATGGTAAAGATTTGCCTGATGATACATACTATTATTTATTAACGGTTAAAAATAAAAATGGAACTTCAGACTCACACAAAGGATTTATTATAATTAAGAGAGGTTAATGACAAAAAGATATTACATACTTATTTTATTTTTATTAGCAATTTGTAGTTCTAGTTTTTCTCAGGATAGCGAATATAAAATAGGGCAAAGATATGAGCCAATTTATAGCCAGTACGAGGTAAATGGATTGGCAATAAATCCTGCTTATGCTGGAAGTCGAGAATGTTTTAGCAATATAATATTGTATAGAAACCAGTGGATTGGTTTTGAAGGCGCTCCTGTTACACAAACTTTAAGTAGTCACGCTCCTTTTAAAGATGAAAAGAATGCAGTTGGGGTTTTTCTTTTTCATGAACAAATTGGGGTTTCTAATTATTATGATATTTATGGAAATTATGCATTCAGATTTCAGTTTGGAAGCGGAAAACTTTCTTTAGGTTTAAAAGCTGGAGCAACATTGTTTCAGGGAAACTTTGCAGACATTAATGCTAGTCCAGACGAAATGCTAATAGATCCAGTACTAAATAATGAATCAGAATTCTTTCCTAATTTTGGTGTTGGAGCCTATTATTATAACGATAACTATTATGTAGGAATATCGGTCCCAAAGTTTTTATCATATGAGATAAAAAACTCAAAGAAAAAAATGTCTTTAGGGCCGAGTAATTATGACTTTTTAGTAACAGGTGGATACTTGATAAGATTTTTAGAAAACCTTCAAGTGAAACCTTCATTCTTACTCAGGTATCGATTGGATAATTCTTTCCAAATTGATGCAGGAGCAAACATAATATTGTATAATGCAGTATGGGTCGGAGGTTCTTGGAGACGTAATGATGAAATAGTATTTATGGCTGAATATCAGGTTAATCATCAGATAAGAGTCGGTGTAGCATATGATTATGGAATTGGAGATTTTTCAAGTCAGCATAGCGGATCATTAGAAATAATATTACGTTATGATTTTAGATATAAAGTAAAGGCAGCTAGTCCAAGATATTTTTAATATGAGAAAAGTTGAGAACATACTTGTTTTTGTTTTTATAGTAATCTTCAGTCTTACGACTAAGGCTCAGCAGGATTATACAATAAGTTTATTACCTTTTAATACTGAAGAATATGATGAAATTTCTCCGGTATATCATAAAGGTAATATAGTATTTAGTTCAAACAGAAAAAGTTCAATCTTTATTAGCTATGTTGACGATAAGGATAATCTCCCATTATATGATATTTATACTGTAGAGGAGTCAAATGATGATTGGGGTAAACCTGAAGTTCTAGCAAAAACTTTTAAAACACATTTTAACGAAGGTCCAGCTACTTTTAATGGAAGAGGTTCTGAGATATACTTCAGCAGAAATATAAACTCGGAAAAGAAATTCGGAAATTCTATTGACAGAGATAATAGACTTGGAATTTATTATTCAAAGTATAGTAGAAGAAATAGGTCATGGAGCAAGCCAACTCCTTTTCAATATAATAATTCGGAATTTAACTTTACACATCCATCAATGAGTGAAGACGATCAGCATTTATATTTTGTTTCAGATATGGATGGTGGTTACGGTGGAACAGATATTTATGTGTGTGAAAAGACTGAAGATAGTTGGGGCGAACCACAAAATCTGGGACCTAACATAAATACGGAAGGAGATGAGTATTTTCCATTTATTCATAGCTCAGGACGTTTGTATTTTTCTTCAGATGAACACGGAAGCATTGGACGTTTAGATATCTTTTACTCAGAAAAAGTAAATGGAGAATGGCATAAGCCAATTCATATGGATCCTCCAGTAAATTCTAGGTACAACGATTATGGACTGATAATTGATGCATTTAAAAAAACAGGCATGTTTTGTTCAGACAGACAGCGAAAATCAGATGATATTTATTCATTTGCTCCATTATATCCAATGTTTGAAAATTCAAAACGACAAGAGGAGACTGATTATTGTTATGTTTTGTATGAAGCTGGTGCTCAAAATCCAGATTCTATGATGTATGCTTACGAATGGAAATTTGGTGATGGAAAAAAGCAAAGAGGTATTGAGGTTGAACATTGTTATAATGGACCTGGTGATTATACGCTTGAATTAAACGTAATAGACAAATTAACAGGAGACGTATTTTATACTCAGGCAACTTATGAATTAAAGGTTGAAGATGTAGAGCAAGTATATATTAATGCACCAGATACTATTGAGGTTGGGCAAGAAGTATTTTTTGATGGTAGAAAAACGAATATTAAAGATTTTAAAGTTTACAGATATTATTGGGATCTAGGTGATGGCAGAAAAACAAGAGGTGTTGAAACAAGACATATTTATACCTCAATTGGAAACTATATAGTACAACTCGGTGTTGTTAGTAAAAAGGATAGAGACGGAAATACACAAAAACGCGGTGTATATAAGAATATAGTGGTTGTTGGTAAATTAAGAGGAAGATAAATACGATTGTTGATTTGAAATGAGTTTCAGAAAATTAAAATTATTATGAAACCTTCATGGCAATTTGGTTTTGATACAAATGATAATGATTTTACTAGCTATGTCTTGCATTCATACAATAGAGAATTAAATCATCAAGGTTCACGAGCGGTCTGTGCTTGTGGCTTGTGGGAGCGAGTAACTTAAAAAGTTTATTGACTGGAAAGGTATATAAGTAATTTGTATAAAATCAAAAATTAATAAATATAAATAGATGAAAAAAATAGCGATTATTAGTTTTTTATTTATGTTCAGTTTGAATATGTTTTCTCAGCCAATACCGGCTGAAGATGAGAATATTCCATCCTTAATGACTTTTGGTCCAAAGGCTGAACCTTCGTGGGGTGATGATGACTTTTCACAAACATTCTTTGTTTTAATACCCAAAGAGCATACAAGTCCTATTTTTATTAGGGTTTTTGATCCTGATTGTGGTGGAACAATTGATGAAATAAATGGTTTTTGGGATACAAAAATGACTTATTCGGTGTATGGAGGGGTTGATTGTTTTGAAAATGAAGATGCACAGGGAATTGACCCTGTAGGAAATTATAAAAGTGGGAATTTATTAGGAACAAAAACATTTGCTGAGAATCCAAGATATGATAATAAGTGGTATACATTTGGACCGTTTAATCCAACTGAAGGAGAAATGGTAGAAAAATACGGCGGGTATGTTTTTAAAATAATTTGTGAAGGTAGTATTGGCGATGATGGTAATATGTATCAATATTTTGTAAGTACATCGCAAACAGAAAATAAGCGAATTGAAGGAGCCAATGCATTTGCATATGAATATAGCTTTAGAATGCACAATGATCCAAATGAAGTTTCACACATTTATCCATATATCGATGATCGTACAATTAAGGTTGTTCAAAAGAATTTTGATTGGGATAATGATGGAATTATCAGAGTAGTTTCTGTTGGAAGAGCTGGTTTGCCTTGTAAAATTTCAGGAGATGATGGATGGACACAAAGTGAGTTTGCAATTATAGATGAGGAAAAAAATACATCTCTTGACTTTCAGTTTATAAAGAGAAAATCACCAGCTGTAAAGAACAATAATGTTGTTATTTCTGTAAAAAACCAATATGGTGAATTACTTCCATTTTATACTATTCCTATTGGAGGTGTTCCAAAATATAAATATACAATTGGGGTAAAGAAAAAATCTAATTAATCTAACTATGAATAGTTCAGTAAATAAGTTTGCAATAATTGCTTTGCTGGTATTTTTTGTTCAGAGTACATTTGGACAAGTATATCAGTTTAAAGAGTTTAATATTGAAGAAGGTCTTAGTAATAAGTTTGTTTATACTGTTGCAGAAGATAATAATGGTTTTATCTGGATAGGCACAGGAGAAGGCTTATTTAAATTTGATGGATTTGAATTTATTGTAAGTGAAATGGACGATTCACTTACCAATGGATTGATAACTTCATCATATCTTGATGTTAATGGAATACTTTGGTTTGGACATAATTCTGGTCAGATTACAACTTATGATGGAAGTGAATTTAAATTGCTTGAAACGTCTGATGATGTAAAAAGTTCAATTGTTGGAATTACAGGTGATGGCAATGGAAATGTATTTATTGCTTCTCAAAATTCTGGTTTACTTAAAGTGGACAAAGACTTTAACGTTGAGGTTTTTATTGAAGATTTTTCAGGAGACCTTTTATATGCAATACAATTTGCTGGAAATAACAATTTCTTAATAGGAAATTCAGAAGGACTAAGTTTATATAAATATAAAGATGACAGTTTTATAAAAGAATATACAATAAAGGAACTTGAATATATTACTGTACAGTCGATAATGTCTGGGAATAAAGATAATATATTCTGGATTGGAACTGAAGACTCTGGATTCTATTTGCTTGAAGCTAAGGGTGAAATGTTCGATTCGTATGAGCTAACAAATTTTGGTGAGAAATACGAACTTGCTTATGAAAACGTACAATCGGTATTAGAAGATAATGAAAATACTTTATGGGTAAGTACTTTTGGAAAGGGTTTGTTTAAGTTGATTCCAGATAATAAACAAGAATATGCTTATAAAGATATTATTCATTTTTCTACAGAGAATGGATTATCCCATAATTTTATAAAAACTGTTTATCAGGATTGGGAAGGAAATTATTGGATAGGTACTTTTGGAAATGGCTTATCTTTTTCTGTTGATGAGGCTTTAACTATTCAATATCAGGATATAGATGCCCTAAATGGAGATGTATTATCAGTCGCTGAAACAGATTCATATTTATGGCTTGGAGGAAATGAGGTAATAGCTAAAATTAATAAAAGTAATAACGAATATGTTATTCTAGGTTCTGCTAAAGGATTGCCAAAAGATAAAATTGTTGCAATGTATGCTGATGAAAATCAGAAATTATGGATTGGAACTGAGAAAAGCGGAATTTACCAATTGGATGTTAAAACAAATAAAGTTAGATCTTATTATCAGTCAAATAACTCAATGGGTAATAGCATAAATCATATTACCGGTAATAGCGATAATGTGTGGATTTCAACTCAAAATGGAGTTCTTGTTTTTGATTTGAAATCCGGTAGTAGTAAGCTTTATAATACTGCTCAAGGATTACCACACAACAATATAAAATCTGTTTTTATTGATTCAGATAAGAATCCATGGGTTGCAACTAGAAGCCATGGAATTTTTGTTTTAAATAGTGAATTAAATTATTCAATAGAAGGTAATGTAAATTTAGTGTTTACTTCTATTGCTGAAGATGTGAATGGAGATCTTTGGGCTGGTACATACGGAGATGGAATATTTAAGTTCGAACAAGACAGTATTAAATACTATTCAACCGACAATGGTTTAAAATCAAATTATTGTTACACTGCAATTTCCGATAATATTGACAAAGTATGGGTTGGTCACGGTTTAGGAATGAGTAGCATTGATATTAATACAGGAGAAGTAACAATATTATCTACAGAAAAAGGAATTAAAGGCGACTGCAATTATAATGCGACAATTAAACAAAAAAATGGAGTTATATTAACCGGTACTACCAATGGTTTAGTTGTTTATGACAGATCAAAAGAAAAGGAGAATGTATTCCCTCCAAAACTTAATATTACAAAATTATTATTTTCAGATATCAAAGTTGACATTAGTAAACCTATTGTTTTACCTTATAAAGTTTATAAATTAAATATTGGATTTGTAGGTTTAAGTTATAGTGATCCTGTTGGAGTTTCGTATCAATATATGCTTGATGGATATGATCTCGAGTGGTCTGATGTAAATAAAAACAGAACAGCATCATATCCAAGAGTTGAGGATGGAAACTATACTTTTATTTTAAAAGCATGTAATTCTGAAGGTTTTTGCGTTGAAGAACCCCTAGAAATTAAAATAAGCATTAGACCTCCTTTCTGGAAAACATGGTGGTTTATTTCTATTGCTATTTTAACAGGTTTAGGTATTATATATTCGTATATTAAATACCGTGAGAAGAAGCAAAAAGAGATGCAGGAATACCTTGAACATGAACTTCAGAAAAGAACCAAAGAAGTATATGCTCAGAAAGAAGAACTAGAAATAAAGAACAGAGATATTACTGATAGTATTAATTATGCTCAAAGAATTCAGCAGAGCATATTGCCCTCAGTAAATACTATCAATGCCAATTTCTCAGGTGCTTTTGTATATTATCAACCAAGAGATATTGTTAGTGGTGATTTTTATTGGTATGAAAAAGTGAATGAAGATAAATTTCTTATTGTTTGTGCAGACTCAACTGGGCACGGTGTTCCTGGAGCTTTTATGTCAATGATCGGTACTACTTTAATTAAAGATATTTGTTTAAGAAAAGATATTAATTCTCCTTCAGCAGTTTTAGAAAATCTCGACAAAGAATTACAAGGAACCTTAAATCAGAATCTCGATGCCGAAAGAGCACATGATGGTATGGATATTATTGTTTGTGAGATTGATGTTAAAACATATTATATGAGATTTGCATCGGCCATGCGACCTTTAATTCTTTATAAAGATAAAGAGTTACAATATGTTAAAGGAACGAAAGCATCCATTGGTGGAGATGCAAAAGCTGATAAACGATTTGAGAATGTTGGTTTTCAGTTACATCAAGGCGATATTATATATATGTTTTCTGATGGTTATCCAGATCAGTTTGGTGGACCAAGAGGAAAGAAATTTAAACTCGATAGAGTAAAAAATATGCTTGCAGATGTTTGCAATAAGTCAATGGAAGATCAGAATGAGTATGTTGGGAGTACCTTTAACGATTGGAGAGGAAAATTACAGCAAGTTGATGATGTATTGTTTATGGGAGTGAGGATATAATTATTTCTCTTTATCTATATCTATTAACTTATTAATAATAGCATAAATTGTTAAACCCGGAACTGTTTTTATACCCAGTTTCCGGGTTATATTTTTTCGGTGAGTTACAACAGTATGCGTACTTATAAACAATTTATCAGCAATTTCTTTATTCGAAAAACCTAAAGCTATATTTTTTAATATATCTGCTTCTCGTTTACTAATTTCTCCTGGAATTATATCATCATGAGTAACTGTATTTTTTCCCGTAATTTCTTTGATCTTCTTTAAAATGATTATTTGTGAGTCATTTATGTTTACAATGCCCTCATAATTTATTCCAGAAACTTCAGTATTGTTATCGTTTGAAAGAACAATAAAACGGGTAGTATCTGAAAAAGTTGCTAAAACCTTCTTTATTTCAGGTTTGGTAGCAAAACTTTTATTTATTATTAAATAATCTGCTTCACAATTACTTGCAGAAACTATTAATTCTTCTTCGTTTTCAATTTGCTGAACTATTTTTGTATCTGGAATTTTTTCAATAACAGATGCCAAACCTTTACGAATAAGGTATGATTTCTCACATATAGCAAATGATATTTTAGCCATTGTAATTATCTGTTTGTGAAGCTATTAATAATTTGTTTTTCCATTACTCTGATTTTTGGAACCAGAACTTTTTCTTCAATTCTTGAATGATCGTTTAAATCCTGTTCGAGATTAAATAATTCGTGTAGTAACTTATTGCATAGTCTTTGATCTTTGGGAGCAGGTAGGTATTTAATAATTATATTTTTCAGGTCAAATAATTTTTCTTCAATGTTATCATGCTCATTCTCAAAGATATCTATGGAATATGTTTCCATCATTTGTAAAACAGAATCGTCAGGATTTTGATTAAGGAAAGCTTTTTCTATTGCTAATGTATATGGGAATACAACTTCCTCTTCTCGTTGAGTATGATTTAATAGTTCGTTCTTATAATCGTTAAAGAATTTTCTAAGCAAAACCATATTGTCTTTTTGAGTATAGCAGCCTTCAACCATGTTTTCTATAAGTAATTCTATTTCCGGAACTTTTACTTTATGGTAATAATGATGGGTTTTTTGAAGATAATCTGTTATTAAGCTTACAGAAAAAGTCTGAAGATGTTTCTTTGGGAAATAATCTTCATTTACAAAGGTATTTACAATCTCAAGAAAGAAAAATGGGTCAACTTCGTATTTTTTGCAAACATCTTCAACAGATTTATCACCAAATCCAAGTTCTATACCAAAACGATTTAGTACCGATAGAGTAAAGTAATTCATATGAATTACATCGGCCATTTTGATGTTTTTTGTGATTAACATTTTTGCATTTAGTTTTATTTATGAAGAAAACAAATTTAGCAAACTATTGTTTTAGCAGTTTAGAGTAAATTATTTCAGGAGTAACTTCAATATTGCTTATATGTCCTGCTCTATCAAGAATGTAAAACTCATAATAGGCAGTATCGCTATCAAGAATTGTGCGTGATAATTTTATATCAATTTTGCCTTTAATATGCTTTCTGTAAACACCTTCTTTAAAATATGGGAGATGGTAAGGACCTCTTTTTAGTTCAAAATATTCTCCATTTTCTTTGAAATATTCTTTTAATAAAATATCCTCGATATTATTGTCATAAATTGAATCAATATTTTCCAGATACCCTAAATCACCATTCCCATCAACAAAAGTAAATGTTAAAATCCCATTCGCAATTGTGTATGATCCATCACCTTCTATTACATTAAATTCCGTAAAATTAATTTCAGGTATTTCTGAATACGTTTCTTCTTTTTCGCATTTCAGAAATAGTAAGGATATTAATATGATGAAGAAAATGTTCTTTTTCACTGCTTTTTATTTTTTTCTCATGTAAACCTGAATAGGTGATCCTGTAAAATCAAAATGTTCTCTGAGCTTATTCTCAAGAAACCTTTTGTAAGGTTCTTTTACATATTGTGGTAAATTACAAAAGAATACAAATGAAGGGTAAAATGTATTTAGCTGAGTTATATATTTAATTTTAACAAATTTCCCTTTAGTAGAAGGTGGTGGATTTGCAGATATAACTTCTTGCATAATCTCGTTTAGTCTTGAAGTAGTAATTTTTCTTTTTCTGTTTTCATAAACAATTTTGGCCTCTTCAAGCACCTTATGAATCCTTTGTTTATTTATTACCGATGTAAATATGATTGGCACATCAACGAAAGGAGCTATTTTATCTTTTATTATTTGTGTAAACTCTTTTGAAGTATTAGTTTCTTTTTCAATTAAATCCCATTTGTTAAATAGAACAACCAGGCCTTTATTGTTTTTCTTGATCATTCTAATAATATTCAAATCCTGAGATTCAACTCCTTGGGTAGCATCAATTAATAATAAACACACATCGGCAGCTTCTAAAGCGCGAATCGAACGTAAAACAGAATAAAACTCGAGGTTCTCAGTTACTTTACCTTTCTTTCGAATTCCAGCAGTATCTACTAAATAGAAATCCTGATCGAATTTATTATATCTTGTGTAAATAGAATCTCTTGTTGTACCTGAAATTGGTGTAACAATATTTCTTTCTTCTCCAATTAAAGCATTTATTAATGATGATTTCCCAACATTTGGTCGTCCAACAACAGTATATTTAGGAATGTCAAGCTCTTCTTCTGCTTTTTCTTCTTCCATGTAAGAAACAACCTTATCTAAAAGTTCTCCAGTTCCGCTTCCGTTTATTGAGGAAATACAAATAGGTTCTCCTAATCCAAATTTGTAAAATTCATTTGCATCAAGAATTCGAGAGTTGTTATCAACTTTATTTACAGCGATAATGACATTTTTATTTGATTTTCGAAGAATTTCAGCAACGGTTTCATCTAAATCAGTAACTCCGCTTGTAACATCAACAACAAATAGAATAATATTTGCTTCATCTATAGCAATATCTACTTGCTTTCTAATCTCTTCTTCAAAAACATCATCAGAGTTTCTAATATATCCTCCTGTATCAATAACAGAAAAATCTTTCCCCGTCCACTCTGATTTTCCATATAATCGGTCTCTTGTTACACCACTTGCTTCATCAACAATTGCTTGTTTTGATTCTGTTAAACGGTTAAAAAGAGTCGATTTCCCTACATTTGGCCTTCCTACAATTGCTACAATCATGTTCTATATTTTAATAAATAAGTTTTTCAATTATGGTATTCAATTTTTCGCAAATAACTTTTGATTCAATAATTAATGCGATCTTTTGGTTTTCGAATGTCTCGTTCTGAATAGTCCCAATTTTACTTAATAATTCTTCTGACTTCTTGGTACTTGAATTACATTCTCTAATATTTTTTGCAAAATCTTCGTTTTCTTGTGCATCAAGAGCATCCATAAATTTTAATGAAACATTCCCAATGTTTTGTCTTAATTCAGAATTTACCATTTCTGGAAATTCTTTTTCAAGACTTTTTATTAATCCAATTCCTTGAACAGTGAAATTATATGTTTTTACTTCTAATTCTTGCATGATGCTTATTTCAATTCTTTTTGATAATTGTTAATTGATTAATGATAATTGTATTAAGCGTTATATCCAAAGCTTCGTAATGGTCTGTCTTTATCGCGCCAGTCTTTACTCACTTTAACATATAATTCAAGAAAAACTTTTTTATCAAAGAAGGTTTCAATATCTATTCTGGCTTCAGTACCTGTTTTCTTTAGTGCTTGACCTTTATGACCTATAATTATTCCTTTCTGCGATGGTCTTACTACATGAATGTTGGCTCGAATGCGCAATATTTTCTCAGTATCTTTAAATTCTTCAACTTCAATCTCAACAGAATAAGGTATTTCTTTTTGATAGTTCATTAAAATTTTTTCGCGAATAATTTCAGAGACAAAAAATCTCTCTGTTTTATCAGTTAAAGCGTCTTTAGGGAAATATGGATGTCCTTCTGGAAGCAACTCTACAATTCTTTTAAATACACTATCGAGGTTAAAGTTCTTTAATGCTGAAACAGGAATTACTTCTGCCTTTGGAAGCATTTTCCCCCATATTTCAACGAGCGATTCAAGTTTTTCCTGATCAGTTAAATCAATTTTATTAATTAATATCATAACCGGCACATCAACTTTAGCCAAACGATCTATATATTGCTGATTCTTATCAAGAGTTTCAACAACATCGGTTATATATAAAACGATATCAGCATCTTCAAGCGCTGTACCCACAAATCGCATCATCTTTTCCTGCAATTTGTAGTTTGGTTTTAAAATACCCGGTGTGTCCGAATATACAATCTGATAATCGTCGGTATTTACAATTCCCATAATCCTATGTCGTGTCGTTTGCGACTTAGAAGTAATAATGGAAAGTTTCTCACCAACCATAGTATTCATAATGGTTGATTTCCCAACATTTGGATTCCCGATAATATTTACAAAACCTGATTTATGTGGCATTGAATAAGTGTTTTAAAAATTTTCACAAAGATAATAGAAATTTTTGCTAAACCTGCTTAAAATGGGTTTGTTATGTTCCATAAAAAGAATTTAACAATATTGAGATTATTGATATTTAATTTGTAATTAAAGGTTTGAATTGTCCTCTTAATGAAAATATTATGAAACCTATTGTTATATGTAAAAGTTTATATGTAAAATTTTTAATAATTCTTATTGCAATTATCACTGCTAACTGCTCTTAAGAAGAGATTATTAAAGATGTTATTGTAACAAAATTTTATGAAGAAGGACTTACTGCAGAATACTTAGAGGATTTTATTGAAGTAGATTTTAATAGCGACGGAGTTAATGATATTGGGTTTGGTTATAAGTATAAATTTTTTTGGGATTGTTATTTAGGTGGATATTACTGGGGTATAGAGCCTCTGAATGAAAATTCTGCTTACAATGTATTTGACGGTGGATTTGGTTGGAATCCTTATTGCTTTGAATTAGGACAAGAAATTGTTAGAGAACATAATTGGAATAAGGGCTGGATTGTTTTTGAAATATTTGATCCATGTTCTATTGATTTAAAAACATTTGAAAAGGATACGGCTTTTTATATGGATTATTATTTTCAAATAGATTCTGCGTATCATTATGCATGGCTTAATGTTGAGATTAAGATGATGATATAATATTAAATTCTTATGGTTACAACAATACCCCTAAACACACAATTACTGCAGGTCGCATTGAGTAAATGGCATTATAATCCAATTGTCATAGTTAATTTATAGGCAAAGTTATCGGCAGTTTTAAAAAATGTGTATGGTCCGTATCTGTAGAATAATCCAAAACCAAATCCTATGTATGATTGGTTTAAAATATTATTAATTAGCAAACCACTTTCGTAATAACCTTTATCGAATGATTTAATTGGAGTGCTTTTATTATGTTTTGCCTTATTACTTAGGCTTCCTAATCCATAGTATGTTACAATAGCAAATTTTGGCGAAAACCATTTCGTTTTAATGAGTCTGTTCCCAAAATCATGTTTAAAGTAAAAGGATAAAAAACGATCAGCATAAAATTCACCCATGCGCATTGTTCCAAAACTGTTCTCTGATTCTAAGGTAAAAGACTCATAGCTTCCGTGTCCATTATATAATTTAGTGAGTGGAACTTCTCCCTCAATTAATCCTCCTGTTGCAGCAATCGATGTCTTGCCTATGGTTTTGAATGTGAATTCTTTAGTGATTTTAGCCTCAAATTTTGTGTATTCATATTCTCCATCCAACCAATCTGTACCTTTAGTTATATTTCCATAGAAAATAGGATAATTAGTTCCCATGGTATATTTTGACTTAAGAGTTTGAAGGAACTTTTCGTTATAAGCATATCTAAATTGAACACCAATTTCGTTAAATGTAAAATTATTTTCAAAAACTGCAGGGTTTGTTTCGTAGGTGTAGTTGTCAGTTGCAGTTATATACGACTGATTATAAAAAATTTGTGTTTGTAGGTATTGAAACGATAAGAAGCTAAATGAAACCTCATATTTTTCAATCAAGTCCATATCTTTAACCATATATCTTCTGAAAATTTCTGATCCTGTAAAATTCATTGTTCCCAAGAAATCATATCCCGCTGTTTCTATAACATCATTTGCATATGAAAAATGCAATTTGCTTTCTGTTTCTTCATGTAAGTTCAAGATCAGATCACCACCATATTTCCATGCTTTGTCTTTGAATCCATATCCAAAATATCCTCCAACGGAAAAGTATTTCGAGAGTTTATCATTGGTCATTAAACCTAATCCCAGTCGATAGCCTTCATATCTGTTATAATCTATTATTTTAAATATTGGTAGATCAAAACATTTTACTGGAATATTCAAACTCATGAATGCTTCCATGCCCGACAGCATTTTGTCAAAATTTTCGGCTTTGCTAATACTGTCTATTATTCTGTAAGTTTCAATTTCAACTTCACTTAATGGTTGTATCCTTTTATTTGTCCAGTATTCATCAAGTTTATTACCCGCATCTTCATCTATTTTTACTTCAACTCGGTTAAAATCTTTTTTATTTACCTCAGGATTTAGATTTATGTTAGAAATATAGCTGCTTCCTAGAGCAATTAGGTCGTAATCTTCAACCCCAGATGATGAGAGAGCTTCTTTAAATGTAATTTTTGTAATTAATTCCTTTGGGAACCATTGTTTATTTTCCACAAATTCACAGTTTTGCTGAATTTCAACAAGCATTCCTTTATCTTCCTCAAGTGGCTCTGCAACAACAGATTGCACGGCGTATTTATTGGTATTTATATGCAAAAATCCTTTTAGTCCTGTAAAAGATTTTCCTTTCTTAGGTCTGTATGAAATAATGAAAATAGTATCGTTTTTTTCATTATAAAAAGTGTCTTCTAATAGAAAAAAATATCTCTTTGTACTATTCTTGCTTATAGGGTTCAAGTAAGTATTATCCAGAATTTCGAAAAATTCATTGTAAAAAGAAAGTGACTGAACCTGTGAAGCAATTAATCCGAAAATGGGGTCGTTAAAGCCAGATATTTTTGAGGCAACAATTTCCTCTTTGTATTTATCAGGATAAAGAAATTCCTTTTCGTTAACAGTTTCAATTAATAATAAATGATGTTTTTCAAGGTTCTTTTCAAGTTTGTTCTTTTTATAAGTACTATCAGCCCGAAGTAAAGTATCCTTTCCTAATTTATAAATCATTTTATTATATGAGGTAAATGAAAATGAATTCATTTTTTCAGGATTATTCACATCTCTATTTTCAACTACTTTATTTATGATCCTGTTTGCAGGATTTTCACCCGGCAGAATAATTACTTCTTCCAGATTATAGGATTTAGCTTCAAGTAAAATATTTAAATTATTATTTGATGATTTTGAATCCAGAAAAATAGTATCCGATTTATACCCCAGGTAACTTATATGAAATTCATTAATTGGAGTTTTGCTGTTTATTGTAAAGTTTCCATCAATATTTGTGCTCGTTCCAAAATTAGAATCCCCATAAATAATATTTACAAATGGTAATGGGATTTTTGTGTCTGAGTCAATAATTTTACCACTAATTTCTTGTGTTTGGGCCGAATTGTATAGAGCAAATAAAAAGGATAATAAAATAAGAGCTTTTCTAAGCATATATTTGTTTCTTTTCTTTATGCAGATAATGCATTGGGGTTAATAAAAAGAGTTGTTTTTTATTTAAACGATTTTCTTTTTAAAACTGATATCTCAAAAGGAGTAAGAAATCTAAATTTTCCACGAGGGAGGTTTTTCTTCGTTAATCCTGCAAAGTATACGCGGTCAAGTTTCTTAACTCTGTAACCTAGCGATTCAAATATTCTTCTTACAATTCTATTCTGACCTGTGTGGATTTCAATACCCACTTGTGCTTTATCGTTTTCTTCAACATAGCTTATTGCATCAGGAATAATAAAGTCATCTTCAAGCTGTAAACCGTCAACAATCTTAAGCATATCTGCCTGAGTAAGATTTTTATCTAAATGAACATGATATATTTTCTTCTTTTTGAAAGAAGGATGAGTTAATTGCTTTGTAAGTTCACCATCATTTGTAAGTAGTAACAATCCGGTTGTGTTTTTATCAAGTCTGCCAACAGGATAAACACGTTCCGAACAAGCATCTTTAATAATGTCTAAAACTGTTATCTCAGCATGTTTATCTCTTACTGTAGTTACAACATCTTTTGGCTTGTTAAGTAAAATGTAAACCTTTTGCTCCTTAGTTACTCTTTTTCCTCTATACTTAACTTCATCTTTTGGAGAAACTTTTGTTCCAAGTTCTGTTACAACATTACCGTTAACAGTAACCAGCCCTGATTTAATAAGTTCGTCAGCATCTCTACGTGAACAAACGCCTGAATTGGATAAGAATTTGTTTAATCGTGATGGAGCATCCCAATCATTTTCTTTGTTTTCAGATTTAGGTTCTGCAGACTTCTTTTTATAAGGCGCAGTTTTTTTTCGGGAAATATTTTGTTTTTTACCTTTGAAATTCTCTCTCTCCATTATGCTGATATTAATTAAATTCTTGTTTGTTAAAACTTTGCAAAGGTAATATATTAATTCTTGCTGATTAGAAAAAACATCTCATATTTTCAGAAATATAATTGTTAAAAAAAATGAAATACTATCACATTAAAATCGATTTATCTATCTTTAAAGTCTGTTAAACTATACAAATAATAAATAGTCTTAAAACTATGACATTAATAAAATCAATTTCAGGAATTAGAGGAACAATTGGTGGAAAAGCAGGTGATGGATTAAGTCCTTTGGATACCGTAAAATTTGTTTCAGCATACTGCCAATGGGTAATTCAAAATTCAAATAAAAAAGAATTATGTGTTGTGGTGGGACGTGACGCCAGAATCTCAGGCGAAATGGTTAATAGCATTGTGGTAGGAACTATAATGGGAATGGGAATAAACGTTGTGGATATCGGTCTTGCAACTACTCCTACGACTGAAATAGCTGTTACAAATGAAAATGCTGATGGTGGAATAATTCTTACCGCTAGTCATAATCCAAAACAATGGAACGCTTTAAAATTATTAAATGCCAAAGGCGAATTTTTATCTGCTGCTGATGGTGTTCAGATTTTAGAAATTGCGGAAAATGAAAATTTCGAATATGCCGATGTTGATGATCTTGGATCGGTAAAAACAAGAAATGATTATTTAGATATACATATTAAGCAGATTTTAGATTTGCCTTTGGTTGATATTGAGGCTATAAAAGCTGCGAAATTTAAAATAGTTATCGATGGTGTAAATTCTGTTGGTGGAATAGCAATTCCCGAATTATTAAAAGCTATTGGAGTAAGCGAAGTTGTAGAATTATATTGTGAGCCAAATGGTATTTTTCCACATAATCCGGAACCATTACCAGAACATTTAACAGAAATCTCAAAACTGGTTAAAGAAAGTAATGCTCATTTAGGCTTTGTTGTTGATCCTGATGTTGACAGGCTTGCAATAGTGAATGAAGATGGTTCTATGTTCGGAGAAGAATATACATTGGTTGCAGTAGCAGATTATATTTTGCGAAATAAAAAAGGAAATACAGTTTCCAACTTATCTTCATCACGTGCTTTACGTGATGTTACAATTAATTATGGTGGAGAATATTTTGCATCTGCAGTTGGAGAAGTTAATGTAGTTGAAAGTATGAAAGCTAATAATGCTGTTATTGGCGGCGAAGGTAATGGGGGAATAATTTATCCTGAACTACATTATGGTCGCGATGCTCTTGTTGGTATAGCTTTATTCTTAACTCACATAGCAAACACTGGCTATAAGTGTTCCGATTTACGATCACGTTTCCCAGAATACGTTATTGCTAAAAAGAAAATGCAGCTAACTCCAGAAATTAACGTCGATAAAATATTAGAATCTGTAAAGAGTAAATTTAGCGATCAAAAAATTATTGATATTGATGGAGTGAAAATTGAATTTGAGAAAGGTTGGGTGCATCTGCGTAAATCAAATACCGAACCTATTATTCGAATTTACGCCGAAAGTATAAATATGGACAAAGCAAATGAATTAGCTGATAAAATCATAAATGAAATAAAATCGTTCTTATAAAAGATAGTAATGAAAAAGAAATATTACATTATTATAGCAACAGTTCTTGTTGTTATTATTGCTTATGCAGTCTTTAGACCAAAAGGGGAATCATTAAAACTATTAACAGTTAAAGTAGAAAAGGGAGAATTTGAAATTCTTGTTACTACAACGGGTGAGCTTCAAGCGAAAAGTTCAGTAGATATTATGGGGCCTTCTGAATTAAGAAATAGTAGAAGTATTAGGATTAGAAATATTAAAATTCAGGATTTAGTTCCAGAAGGTACGGTAGTTGATTCTGGTGAATATGTTGGTGAGCTTGACCGATCTGAGGTAGGTACAAGTTTAAAAGATTTAGAAGATGAGCTTGAAACCATGGAATCACAATATCTGAAAACGAAACTTGATACAACAATGCAGATGAGAGAGTTGCGAGATCAGTTGGTGAATCTTCGATTTACAATGGAAGAAAAACAAATAGTTCTTGATCAAAGTAAATTTGAACCACCCGCAACAATTCGTCAAGCAACTATTGATCTTGAAAAATCGCAAAGATCATTTGATCAGGCAAACGATAATTATTCCTTGAAAGATCAGCAAGCACAAGCAAACATGCGCGAAGCAAGCATAAATCTTGATAAAGCACGAAGGAAGGTTGAAGAGCTAAAAAATGTAATTAGTAAGTTTATTATTTATGCTCCGCAATCAGGAATGGTTATATATAAAAAAGAATGGAGCGGTCAAAAACGAAAAGTAGGATCAATGATTAATCCTTGGGACTTAACAGTTGCTACTTTGCCCGATTTATCAACGATGAACTCAAAGACATATGTTAATGAGATTGATATTAGTAAAGTAAAAGCTGGGCAAGAAGTGAGAATGGGAATCGACGCTTTTCCAGAAAGAGAATATACAGGTCAGGTTATTGAAGTAGCTAATATCGGTGAGCAATTACAAAATACTGATGCCAAAGTCTTTGAGGTTATTATTAGTGTTGATCAATCTGATAGTATCATGCGTCCTGCAATGACAACAAGCAATCAAATAATAACAAATATTTACGATGATGTTTTATTCCTTCCTTTAGAAGCAATTCATAATGAAGATAGTTTGAGTTTTGTTTATACTAAATCGAATAGAAAGCAGATAATTGTCCCTGGAGAAGTAAATGAGAATTATATAATTATAGAGCAAGGCCTTAACGAAGGTGATGATGTTTATTTGTCAGTTCCAGAAAATGCAGAAAAATATAAGCTTTCTGGAGAAGAGCTGATTCCTGTTTTAAAAGAAAGAGAAAGACTTAAAAAGGAGAAAGAAGCAAAGGACAGAGACACAACAAATAGACCTGATCGGGATTTTAAAAAACAAAATGGGCAAAGGCGCAGACCTCCATCAGGTTCAAAATAGAATAAACTATGTTTAGTAGATATTTTCATGATATAGAAATTGCAATAGAGTCTTTGCTAGGAAATAAGCTTAAATCTATTCTAACAGCCTTGGGTATTATTTTCGGTACTGCAGCGGTTATTAGTATGCTGGCAATAGGTAACGGTGCACAACAAGAGATTCTTGAGCAAATAAAAATGGTTGGTGTAAATAATATTGTTATTACTCCAACTATTGATTTAACTTCAAACGGAGAAAATGGGGGATCTTCTGATGACGAAGGCGGTGAATCAAACGGAGAAAAAACTAAGAAAAAGTTTTCTCCAGGTTTAACTATAGATGATCTAGAATCAATCAAAAGAATTGTTCCTTCTGTTAAAAGAATTACCCCTGAAATTATTGCAAACTCGTTTGTAGTTCAAAACGGAAGACGAGTTCCTTCGAAAGTTATTGGTGTTAACAACGATTACTTTGATGTTTATAATATTAGTCTGGAAAAGGGATTGTTTTTTAGTGATTCGCAGGCAGAAAAAGGAATTCCGGTTTGTGTAATCGGAGCAAATATTGCGGCAAAGGTGTTTAGTGATACAGACCCAGTAAATCAGTACCTTAAGTTTGGACATGTGTGGTTAAAAGTTGTTGGCGTTTTGGAAAAATCAAATGTAAATCTTTCTGCTGCTGAAAATGCTGGTGTAAATCTTGTAAATGATAATGTTTTTATTCCGGTTCAAACCATGCTCTTACGATATAAGAATAGAGCGTTAATTAATTCGAAAAGTTTAAGTGGAAGCAATGGTTTTATGGGAGGTTGGTTTTTTTCTTTTTCAGGAGGCAATCAAAACCAATCATCATCTAATTATCATCAGCTCGATAAAATTATTGTTCAGGTTGAGGAGACAGAACAGCTAACTGCTACAACTGAAATTTTAAGCCGCATGTTGTTGAGAAGGCACATGCAAGTTAAAGATTATGAGATAACTGTTCCTGAGCTATTATTAAAGCAGCAACAGCGAACAAAAGATATTTTTAATATTGTTCTGGGAGCAATTGCAAGTATATCATTAATCGTAGGTGGAATAGGTATTATGAATATTATGTTTGCTACTGTGATGGAACGAATAAAAGAAATCGGTATTCGTTTAGCATTGGGAGCAAAAAAAGCAGATATTATTGCTCAGTTTCTTTCTGAAGCTATTCTAATTAGTGTTTCAGGAGGATTAATAGGAGTTTTCCTGGGAGTAGTATTTTCTAAGTTAATCACAAAGTTTGCTGGAATACTTACCATAATATCTCCAGGATCAATTATAGTTGCTTTCGGAGTAAGTGCTGCGATTGGAGTAATTTTTGGATTGTCACCGGCAAAACGTGCTGCACAAAGAGATCCAATAGAATCATTGAGATACGAATAATTTGAAAAAATACATTAAATGAAAAAGTATATCTTACCAATTATATTTCTGGTTGTAACTTTAAATGAGAGTATTAATGCTCAAAATAAAATTGTTGAAGAACTTACATTTGAAGAGGTAATGCAATTGGCCAGAGAGCAATCTCCCGATGCAATTATGGCAAAACATCAGTTTCGTGCTAATTACTGGGAATATAGAACATATAAGGCTGACTTTCTTCCAAATGTAACATTAGGAACAACATTTCCTGAGTTTAGTCGTGCAATTAAAAAATACCAGAATCCTGATGGAACATATTCTTATGTTGAGGATAATCTTAATTCTACTTCCGCAAACATAAATCTAAGGCAAAATGTTGGATTAACAGGCGGACAAATTTTTGCCACTTCTGGTTTAACCAGATTGGATGTTTTTGGTGATGATAATTCAATTTCATATTTGTCTACTCCAGTAAGTATTGGTTACCAACAGCCAGTTCTTTTTTACAACGAGTATAAATGGCAGAAAAAAATTGAACCTTTAAAATACGAGGAAGCTAAGAAAAGATATGTATCGTCTCTTGAAGATGTTTCCTTAAAAGCAGTAAGGTACTTTTTTGATCTTGCTCTTGCTCAACAAAATCTGCAAGTTGCAGGAATAAACTATTCTAATGCCGATACATTGTACAAAATAGCAGAAGGAAGATACAATATTGGAACTATTGCTGAAAATGAATTAATGCAAATGGAACTAAGTGTTCTTAATGCAGGTTCATCATTAAATTCATCATTGGTTGATTTAGAAATTAGAAAATTTCAGCTCAGATCATTTTTAGGATTTAATGAGAAAGTAGATCTTGAATTAATTATTCCAAAAGAAATTCCGGAGTTAACAGTAGATGTTGATCAGGCTTTAGAAATCGCACGAGAAAATAATCCTGATATTATAACATTCAAACGGCAATTAATTGAAGCTGAAAGAGATGTGGCAAAAGCAAAATCAGAAAAAGGTTTGCAGGCTGATCTTTATGCAAGTGTAGGTTATACGCAACAGTCCGAAGATCTTAAGGATGTATATATCAATCCACAAGATCAGCAAAGATTTACTTTAGGATTAAATATTCCAATATTGGATTGGGGTTTAGGACGTGGGCGATATAAAATGGCGGAGTCAAGTCAGGAAGTTATACGAACTACAGTAGATCAGGCGAGAACAGATTTCGTGCAATCGGTATATTTAAATGTAATGCAGTTTAACTTACAAGACGATCAGTTGTTAATAGCAGCAAAACGCGATACAATTGCTCAAAAGCGTTATGATATGACCAAACAACGTTTCTTAATAGGTAAAGTAGATGTTTTAGATTTAAATGTTTCTCTTTCTGAAAAAGATGATGCAAAAGCAAATTATATTGCTGCGCTTAGGATGTACTGGTCAAATTATTATACTTTACGAAAAATAACACTCTTTGATTTTGTGCAGGAATTACCACTAGACGCTGATTTTGATGAGTTAATAGATTAATTAAATCTTAGAATCACGTTTCTTGCTAATTAAATATTTTTATTTTTTGGAGAGTATCCAAACTAATCCTTTTGATATTATCTAAGGTCAATTGCAAACTATATCAATCTTAGTTAGTTGAAAAAGTGTGTTTCTAAAAAATAATTTTATCTTTGCACGACAATTTCATTTATAAGAAAATAAATTAATAATTTCAATAAAAATAGTTGACAAATGCAGATTAAAGGAGCTATTAGATTTTTGGCCATTGCACTGGCCGCGATTTGTATTTATTACTTATCATTTACCTGGATTACAACAAGTGTAAAACAGGATGCACAAGAATATGCACAAGGAAATCTTGATAAAGAATATGAATATCTTGATTCATTATCAAGTGAAGTTGTTTATAACCTTGGGATAAGAAAATACACGTTTAGAGAATGTCAGGAAAGAGAAATAAATCTGGGTCTTGACTTAAAAGGTGGTATGGATGTTATTCTTGAGATATCGGTTGAAGATATTATCAAGGCAATGGCAAACAACAATAAAGATACTACATTCCAAAGTGCATTAAAATTAGCAAGAGAATATAGTAAAGACAGTAGAGAAGATTTTGTAACTCTATTTGGTAGAGCTTTTACTGAAATTGATCCTAATGCTAAGTTAGCAGCAATATTTAATACAATTGAATTAAAAGATAAGATCGATTTTAATTCTTCTAACGAAGATGTATTAAAAGTTATTCGTACTGAATCAAAGGATGCAATCGATAATTCATTCAATATTCTTCGTAGTAGAATTGACCGTTTTGGTGTTGTTCAACCTGAAATTATTCAGTTAGAAGCTGCAGGAAGAATTATGGTTGCTTTACCAGGTGTAAAAGACCAAGAGCGAGTTCGTCAGTTGTTACAAGGAACAGCAAATCTCGAATTCTGGGAAACTTATAATAATACTCAGGTTTATAATTATCTTCTTCAAGCAAACGAAATAATTTATGGTGTAGAGAAAGCTCAAAAAGAACTTCAGAAATCAGAAGAGGTTGACACTGAAAAAGAGGTTGTTGTAGAAGAGCAAGTAGAAGAAGCTGAAGATTTAGCATTACTTGATCAGCTTGAGTCTGATTCTTTACAACAAGATTCTACTGATTTAGCACAAAATCAAATTGCTGAAAGATATCCATTATTTAATGTGTTACGTCCAAGTATTAATTCACAGTCAGGCCAACCTATGGAAGGTTCTGTTGTGGGTATGGCACATTATTCAGATACTGCAAAAGTAAATGCATACTTTAAATTGGATCAGGTTAAACCTGTGTTTCCAAGAGACTTGGTATTTAAATGGCATGTTAAGCCATATAAATATGATGACTCTGAAAGTTATTACGAATTACATGCTATTAAGGAAACTGGTCGCGACGGTAATCCACCACTTGATGGAGACGTTGTTACAGATGCAAGATCAGAATTTGATCAAAACTCTGGTAGAGCTTTGGTTATTATGGCCATGAATGCTGATGGAGCAAAAACATGGGCTCGTTTAACTAAAAATAATATTGGTAATTCTATTGCTGTTGTACTTGATGATTATGTATATTCAGCTCCAAGAGTAAGTGTAGAGATTACTGGTGGTCGTTCTGAAATCTCAGGTGATTTCACTGTAAATGAAGCAAAAGACTTAGCAAACATATTAAAGTCTGGTAAATTACCCGCTCCAGCAAGAATTATTCAGGAAGAAGTTGTTGGTCCATCATTGGGTCAAGAAGCTATTGATTCTGGTTTAAATTCTTTCATAATTGCCTTCTTGGTTGTTATGGTTTACATGATATTCTATTATAGCCGAAAAGCAGGTTTAGTAGCGGATTTAGCACTTGTTGCAAACATGTTCTTCATCTTTGGAGTTCTTGCTTCATTAGGAGCAGTTCTTACATTGCCTGGTATTGCCGGTATTGTTTTAACAATTGGTATGTCGGTTGATGCAAACGTGCTTATTTATGAGCGTATTCGTGAAGAATTAGCTGCTGGAAAAGGAATAAAATTAGCTGTAAAAGATGGTTACAAAAATGCATATTCTGCAATTATTGATGCGAACGTAACAACTTTATTAACGGCAATTATACTATATACATTTGGTACAGGTCCGATTAAAGGATTTGCAACAACCTTATTAATTGGTATCCTTACTTCGTTATTTACGGCTATATTCTTAACTCGTTTAATTTTCGAATGGTACTTAAAACGAAATAAAGATATTTCTTTTGCAACTAAGTTAACTGAAGGTGCATTTAAGAAATTAAATATTAAGTTTCTTGAAAAAAGAAAGATTTTCTATGTAATATCTGCAATCCTTGTATTTGTTAGTTTAGGTTCTTTATTTACAAGAGGATTAGATCCTGGTGTTGATTTCACAGGAGGTAGAACCTACGTAGTGCGCTTCCAGGAAGCTGTTAATACAATTGATATACAAAATCATCTTGAAGATGAGTATGGAAGTCCTCCTGGTGTAAAAACATTTGGTGAAGATAATCAGGTTAAGATTACAACAAAGTATAGAGTTGATGAAGATGATATTAACGTTGATAAAGATGTAGAAACCCGTTTGTTTAATGGATTAAGTGCTGTATACGGATTGGAAAACCTAACTCAGGAACAATTCTTAAAAGGTTTTGTTGTTGAAGAAAACGGACAAATCAGGGAAGCAGGCTCACATGATATTGACAATGTGTTGGGTAAGAAAAGTTCACAGAAAGTTGGAGCAACAATAGCTGATGATATTCTTTACAAATCATTAGTTGTAATTATTCTGGCTCTTGTTTTAATGTTCATTTATATTTTTATCCGTTTTAGAGACTGGCAATATGGTTTAGGAGCTATTACAGCATTGATGCACGACGTTATAATTATTTTAGGTATCTTCTCAGTATTCTGGGGAATATTACCTTTCTCTTTAGAACTCGATCAAGCATTTATTGCAGCAATTTTAACTGTTGTTGGTTACTCAATAAACGATACAGTGGTTGTTTTCGACCGTATTAGAGAATATGTTACTTTATATCCTAAGCGTGACAGAAACTCAATCTTAAACGGTGCATTAAATAGTACTTTAAGTCGTACGTTTAGTACATCATTAAGTACATTCCTAGTATTATTAACTATCTTTATTTTTGGAGGTGAAGTAATTAGAGGATTTGTATTTGCGTTATTAATTGGTGTTGTTGTTGGTACATATTCATCATTATTTATAGCAACTCCGGTTGTTTATGATACTGTTCACAAAAAAGGTGAGAAGAAAGCAAAAAAATAATTTTCACAATTATATATTGAAACAAAGAAGCCCCTTAAACCAAGGGGCTTTTTTGTTGTTTAAACTTAAACAAACTGTATATTTGTAGAAACGAATGTTATGTTAAGCATTTTTCTTTTTATTAGCGGACAAGAAATATTTGTTATTCTGTTGGTGGTTTTACTGCTATTTGGAGCAAATAAAATTCCTGATATTGCTCGTGGACTTGGAAAAGGTATGAATGAATTTAGAAAAGCAACCGACGAAATAAAAAAAGAAATGAATGACCATACAAATGATATTAAAAAAGATTTTAAGGAAATTAACGACGAAATAAAAAATACAAAAGACAATCTGAAAGGATAATTAATTGCACTTCATTTTATGGATTACATTTTTCTATTTCTTGGTTTTACAATGTTGATGTTAAGTGGCGATTTTCTAGTTCGGGGAAGCGTTTCTCTAGCAGGTCATTTTAAAGTGTCGAAATTAGTAATTGGCGTTGTTGTTGTTTCTTTTGGAACATCAGCACCTGAACTTGTTGTAAGTTTAGACGCAGCTATTTCAGGACATCCTGATATTGCTATTGGAAATGTAATTGGTTCAAATATTGCTAATGTAGCTTTAGTATTGGGCTTGACAGCTATAATTCTGCCTATAGCGGTTAAGAAAAAAGCGATACATTTCGATTGGGCTGTTATGATGTTTGTCAGTTTGCTTTTTTATGTTTTTTGCCTTAATAATGGTTTGCAATTTCATGAAGGCTTTATTTTTCTCGTTCTATTATTTTCATACATTTTTATATCTATTTATAAATCGAGAAAAGACAATCTTAAATCTCTTGAAGAATCAATACCACCAAAACATAATTTATTTTTATCGATATTATTTGTTGCAATTGCAGCTGTTGGATTAATATTTGGTGCAGATTTTTTAGTTAAAGGAGCTTCTAATATTGCAAAAACAATGGGAGTTGATGAAAGAATTATTTCGGTTTCTGTTATTGCATTAGGTACAAGTTTGCCTGAATTGGCAACATCAATTGCTGCCGCGATTAGAAAAGAACTGGATATTTTTATAGGTAACATTATTGGATCAAATATCTTTAATATACTTGCAATTTTAGGTTTTACAAGTGTTATTAAGTCTATTGATATTAATCCAATGGTACTAAAATTTGATATATTCTGGATGTTAGGAATATCATTACTTTTATTTTTATTTATTTTACCTATAAAAAAAGGTGTGGTAACACGTTGGAAAGGTCTTGTTTTTGTAACAATATACTTAGTTTATATTTATCTGGCTTTTGCTTTAAGAGGGGCCTAATTTAAATTTGAATCAATGATATTAGCAAAAAATATAAAAAAATCTTACGGTGATTTGCAGGTTTTAAAGGGAATCGACTTAGAAATAAAAAAGGGAGAGATTATTTCTATTGTAGGTCCGAGCGGCGCAGGTAAAACAACATTTCTACAAATATTAGGAACATTGAGTCGCCCTGATTCTGGTAAGATTTTATTCGATAATAGTGAAGTGAGCAGATATAAAGACAAACAATTAGCAGCTTTCAGAAATAATAATATTGGATTTGTATTTCAATTTCATCACCTTTTGCCAGAGTTTACAGCTCTTGAGAATGTTTGTATACCTGCATTCATTGGTAAAATGTCGAGAGAAAAAGCTGAAAGTAAAGCAAAAGAAATACTATCGTTTCTAAAACTTGATCATAGGATTGATCATAAGCCAAAAGAATTGTCAGGCGGTGAACAACAACGTGTTGCAGTTGCCAGAGCTTTAATTAATGAGCCATCGGTAATATTTGCTGATGAACCTTCGGGAAATCTTGATTCGGAGAATAAAAAAGAACTTCATGATTTGTTCTTCTCGCTCCGCGATAAATATAATCCTTCAATTGTTATCGTAACTCATGATGAAGGCCTTGCAAATATGGCCGATAAAAAACTAACAATGCGAGATGGTTTATTTGTTTCCTAAAAATGAATACACTGGAATTATCTGAAATAAAAGATTTTTTAAACGAAAAAGCAGAGAAGTATAATCATCCCGATTTTATTGAAACTGACCCTATTCAAATACCTCATTTGTTTTCAGATAAAAACGACATTGAAATTTCTGCATTTCTGGCCTCAACAATTGCTTGGGGTCAAAGAGTAACTATAATAAAGAACATGCAAAGATTATTGTCTCTTATGGATAATGCTCCATATGAGTTTGTTATGAATAGTTCGGAGCAGGATTTAGATCGGCTGAGTTATTTTAAACATCGTACATTTAATGGTGAAGATTGTAAGTTTTTTATGAAATCATTAAAGAATATTTATAAAAAACATAGTGGCCTAGGAGATTTAATCCAGAATTTTTATGTTGATCAGAAGAGTGTTTTTAATACTTTATCTAAGTTCAGAGAGGTGTTTTTTGAAATTGAATATCCTTCAAGAACCCAAAAGCACTTTTCAAATGTTTTAAAAGGATCATCGGCAAAACGATTAAATATGTTTTTGCGCTGGATGGTTCGCCAAGATAATAATGGAGTAGATTTTGGCTTGTGGAATAAAATTCCGATGTCCGAAATATTTTTACCTTTGGATGTACATACAGGAAATGTCGCCCGAAAGTTGGGTTTGTTAAAGAGAAAGCAAAACGACTGGAAGGCAGTTGAAGAAATTACAGATGTACTAAGAAAATTTGATCCAGATGATCCTGTAAAATATGATTTTGCATTATTTGGATTGGGAATTTTTGAAAAGTTTTAATTAATGGCAAACGATTATTTTAAATTTAAGCAATTCACCATTTATCAGGATAATTGTGCAATGAAAGTGGGAACCGATGGAGTCCTTCTTGGCTCGTGGGCAGATTGTGAAAATGCTAAATCAATTCTAGATATTGGAACCGGCACTGGTTTAATTGCTTTAATGCTTGCTCAAAGATCAAATTCTGAAATAGATGCTGTTGAGATTGATGATTTAGCTTGTATGCAAGCGAAAGAAAATATTGCAAAAACGGACTGGAAAGATTCAATTCAAATTATTAATACGCCTTTTCAGAATTTTAGTAAATCAATAGATAAAAAATATGATTTGATTGTATCTAATCCTCCGTACTTTCAAAATTCTCTTTTTGCTCCCGATAAAAAAAGAACTGATGCAAGACATAATTCAAACCTGCAATTGGATGAGTTATTAAGTGGGGCATTGGAATTGTTGGCTGATAATGGAGCTTTAAGTGTTATACTTCCTTATCTTGAAGGGAATTTCTTCATTCTGAAAGCATCAGAACTGGGTTTGTATTGTACTCGACAAACTAATGTGCTACCGCGGCCAAACAAAGAGCCAAAACGATTACTTCTTGAATTTATGAAAATAAAAAAGCCGCTCGTTGAACAAGAAATAATTATTGAGCTCAACAAACGGCATGAATATTCTGATGCTTATAAAAATCTCACTAAAGATTTCTATTTAGCTTTCTAAATTGCTATATAATTTTTGCTGTCCATATTTCGACGGGCTCATTATGACAAAGTTGTATTAATTCGCAATTTGAAATGATCGTCTCTTTTGTCATTCCCTTGAACTTTTCTCATGAGCGAAGCGAGTAAAAAGGGAATCTCATTTGTAATTAATTGAAAAAAAGATCCCCGATCTAAGTCGGGGATGACAATTATTTTTCAATTTACACACTAAGCATTGTCATCCTGAGCTTGTCGAAGGATGCTTAAAAGTAAATAAAAAAGGTGCTTAAAAAGCACCTTTTCAAGTATTTAGTAGTGAAATTATTTAATCTAAATCAAACTCTTCTTCAACGAATACAATACCATATTCTTCTAATTCTTTAAGAATAGGTTCGTAAACATCTTTCGTAGTAGGAACAATTACTCCAGTTTGTTTTATAACTCCTGTTAAGAAGAGTTTTGTTGCTATTGCTACAGGTATACCAACAGTTATAGACATTGCAGTGTGAACCTGATCTTTTCCTTTTACAAATAGCGAAGATGTTATTCGTTTGTTTTTGCCATTTAGTTTGTATTCAAACTGATGCTGCATAACAATCATATCTTTGTCTTCAGCTCCTAGAGCCCATTTTTCTTCTAATAATTTTTGGAGGATCTGTGCAGGAGTCGCTTCTGGTAAGCCAATTTTAGTTTCTTCAAAAACACCTAGCCACTGCAAACGTTTCATTGACTCTGAATCCATTTTAATTCCTGTAAAATCACAAAGTTTTTGTTCAACAGTATCTTGTAAATTGTATGGAAGGAAGCTATTAATAAACTCTCTGTAAGTTAAATTTTCAGAGTGTCCAATTTTGTATGTATCATCAGTTGCTCCAATCTGAACAAAAATATCCCATGCATTACAATAACCAGGGCGACGTAAAGTTCCACGTAATAATGTTGGAATATCTTCTAGTCCATATGTTTCTCGGTAACCCAACGAATCTCTGTTTGGATACATTTCGAATTCACCAGCATCCAGAATTGTCATTTTTTCAATTCTTTTGAATAATTGATTATACGGAACAAATTTGTATTTACCATGATCAATATACTGAGCTACTGATTGACCAGCAACAACAACATTTCTTGGATTCCATGTGAACTTATAATTCCATGGATTTGTATCAAATTCAGGAGCAACTAATCCTCCTGTACTCGATTTGAAAGAAAGCATTTCTCCACCTTTTGCTTTTATCTCATCAATAACTTTCATTGCCGACATATGATCAATCCCAGGATCCACACCAATCTCGTTTAAAAGAAGCAAACCTTTTTCTTTTGCTTTTTCATCCAGTTCTTTTACTTCTTCGGATACATACGATGCAGTTATCATATGTTTTCCAAAATCAACACATTTTTCAGCAACTAAATGGTGAAAACGAGCTGGTAACATTGATATTACCACATTTGCATTTTCTACTTCATCGCTACACATTTGCTCGTTAAATACGTCGAATTCAATAGCTTCACCATTTTTGTGATTTTCAATTTTCTTCTTTGCTATATCTAAGGACACGTCTCCAACGCGTACTTTCCAGTCATGTTCATCAGAATTATCTAACAAATATTTTATCAGACTTGATGACGATAGACCTGCTCCAAGAACTAATATTTTTTTCATAAGGGTGCTTCTTTTTTTATATTTAAATAAGGCGCTAATGTAAAATTATATTTTACAAAGAAAAATGGTTTTTGGCAGTTTTTGATATTTTTTTTGAATAATAATTCAGAAGGTATTATTCAGTTTATCAATAAGCTGAGTTTAATTTGAAAAACCTGTTGATAAAAGCCTTTGTAAATTATTGAAAAGTACGTGATTAATCTTAATTTTGTTTGTATCAAAAACTAAAAAACAATATCGTTTGGCAGAAAAGAAAAAATATGCAGAAACTCCTTTGATGAAACAATATAATCAAATCAAGGCTAAACACCCTGATGCGATTTTAATGTTTCGAGTTGGGGATTTTTATGAAACATTTGGAGAAGATGCTATTAAAGCTGCTGCAATTCTTGGGATTACTCTGACAAAAAGGGCTAACGGCGCAGCGTCTTTTGTTGAGTTAGCAGGTGTTCCGTATCATGCTTTGGACACTTACCTTCCAAAACTTGTTCGAGCAGGTCAAAGAGTAGCTATTTGCGAACAGCTTGAAGACCCTAAGAAAACAAAACAAATAGTAAAGCGTGGAGTTACGGAATTGGTTACTCCAGGTGTTTCTTATAACGATAATGTTCTTGAAAACAGAGAAAATAACTTTCTTGCATCAGTTCATCTCGAAAAAAATATTGCCGGAGTTGCATTTTTAGATATATCAACCGGTGAGTTTTTAACTGCTGAAGGAAGTTTTGAATATATCGATAAACTTTTAAATAGCCTTCATCCAAAAGAGGTATTATTTGAAAGAAGCAAACAAAAGCAGTTTGTTGAGTTATTCGGTGAAAATTTTTTAACCTACAAACTAGATGATTGGGTTTTCACTGAAGATAATGCAAAAGATAAACTGTTAAAACGATTTAATACATCTTCTTTAAAAGGATTTGGTGTTCATAATCTTCAGTTTGGTATTATTGCTGCCGGATCAATTCTACAGTATCTAGAAATTACTGAGCATAAAAATATAAATCACATTGCAGGATTATCAAGAATCGAAGAAGACAAGTATGTTTGGCTTGATAAGTTTACTATGCGAAACCTCGAGTTGTTCTTTTCAATTAACGAAGGTGCAAAAACCTTGGTTGATGTTATTGATAGAACAATTTCTCCTATGGGAGCAAGATTGTTAAAACGATGGGTTGCACTACCATTAAAAAGTATTCAATCTATTAATGAACGTCATGAGGTAGTTGAGTTCTTACTTAAGAATGTTGATTTTAAGGATTTACTAAAAGAACATATTAAAGAAATTGGAGATCTTGAACGTATCATTTCTAAAGTAGCAACGGGAAGAGTAAATCCACGTGAAATTGTACAATTAAAACATGCACTTACAGCTATTGAGCCAATAAAAGAAGCATGTTTAAGTTCAGGAGATGAAGCAATTAGAAAAATTGGAGATCAGTTAAATCCTTGCATAGCAATTCGAAATAGAATTGAAAAAGAATTATTCCCGGATCCTCCGGTTTTATTAAGCAAAGGAAATTATATTGCCGATGGAGTATCAGAAGAACTTGATGAGTTCAGAAAATTAGCTTATTCTGGAAAAGATTATCTGGTTCAGATTCAACAACGCGAAATTGAACAAACGGGTATTACTTCCTTGAAAATCAGCTTTAATAATGTTTTTGGATATTATATTGAAGTTAGGAATACGCATAAAGATAAAGTCCCTGAAGAATGGATTCGTAAGCAAACACTGGTTAGTGCTGAAAGATATATTACCGAAGAGTTAAAGGAGTATGAAGTAAAGATTCTTGGAGCAGAAGAAAAAGCACTTGATCTTGAACAGAAGCTGTTTGTGAAATTAATCTCGGATCTTGAAGAATATATATCTACAGTTCAATTAAATGCATCGTTAATAGCAAAATTAGATTGTTTGCTATCGTTTGCAATTGTTGCAGAAGAAAACAAATATGTACGACCAGAAATTAACGATACAGATATTATTGATATTAAAGGTGGTCGTCATCCAGTTATTGAGAAAATGTTACCTGTAGATGAATCTTACATAGCTAACGATGTTTATCTTGATAGCAATGAACAACAAATTATTGTAATTACCGGACCAAATATGTCGGGTAAATCAGCATTACTTCGACAAACAGCATTAATTGTTTTGTTGGCTCAAACAGGCTGTTTTGTTCCTGCTTCAGAAGCTAAGATTGGCTTAGTCGATAAAGTATTTACAAGGGTAGGAGCTTCAGATAATATTTCTCTGGGAGAATCGACTTTTATGGTTGAAATGCACGAAGCTGCAAGTATTTTAAATAATATATCTCAGCGAAGCTTAATTCTTTTGGATGAAATTGGACGTGGAACTAGTACATATGATGGAATTTCTATTGCTTGGGCAATGGCTGAGTATATTCACGAGCATCCAAATGCAAAGGCCAGAACACTTTTTGCCACGCATTATCATGAGTTAAACGAAATGGAAAAATCGTTTAATCGTATAAAGAATTATAATGTTTCTATTAAAGAACTAAACGATAAAGTAATTTTCTTAAGAAAGTTAAAACGTGGAGGCAGTGAGCATAGTTTTGGTATTCACGTAGCACAAATGGCCGGAATGCCTAAAAGTGTTGTGAATAGAGCTAATGAGATATTGAAGGATCTGGAAAAATCTGAAAATAAAGAATCCCTTGCCAAACCTGTAGGAGAAATTGCACAGCACCGTGAAGGATTACAAACAACCATTTTTCAGTTGGATGATCCGGTGTTAAAACAAATTCGTGACGAGATTAATAATCTCGATATTAACAACTTAACTCCTATGGAGGCCTTGAATAAGTTGAACGAAATTAAAAAGTTTATGGGGCTAAAATAGCTCGTCGAAAAAAATATTAGCTTTTTTTTGGATAAATTTTTTAAGAACAAAAAAAATAAATATATTTGCAACCGCTAATGCGAGAATAGCTCAGTTGGTAGAGCACGACCTTGCCAAGGTCGGGGTCGCGGATTCGAGTTCCGTTTCTCGCTCTTTTTTTAAAAGCCGCCCGGATGGCGGAATTGGTAGACGCGCTGGACTTAAAATCCAGTGACCTTTGGGTTGTGCGGGTTCAAGTCCCGCTCCGGGTACAGAAAATAGCCTTTAAGATATTGATCTTAAAGGCTATTTCTTTTGTGAGTAACAAATAAGTAACTAAAACTTATTTTTTCTTTATTTGTACTTTCTTGCTTTCATTATTTGCATTATATGTTGGAAAATACATTAATTCTATTTTAGCAGGATTAAGAGTATATTTCCCAGTATATCTCGGTAACAAGTCAATTTCAAATTGATATGATCCAGTATTCAATCTTCTACTGAAGATTGTAACTTGATTTTTATAATACTCTCTATGAATCTCATTTAGATAAGTTTTTCCTTTTGAATTATATGAACATCCTGCAGGGATCGGAATTTCTATCATTATATATTCTGCATTTTTCTTAACAAATACATCGACAATAAGCTTTTCTGATTCCCCTGCATTTAACTGTAGATTATTATTTTCAAAATGACTACTTATTATAAAATCGTTTTCTTTTCTTTTAGGTTTAGGATTCCAGTATCTTTGATATGTGGTAAGGTATATCGGATATTTACCTGTTTTTCTAATAGTTATGGTGTCGTTTGATGATAATTTAAGCTGGACAGGAAATTCATCGTAAGTTTTATTTATTGCACCGGATAATACAATTCTTTGATCGCCAGTACTATTTTTATTGTTTAAAATATCAGGTAGAATGGTTTCAATAATTTGTGACGATTCAAAAGTGTTGCCCCAGTATGAGTTTTTTCGTTTTTCGAAAAGGTAATTTCTTATCTTAGAAAGATACCGATCTGAAATGCTGGTATCTCTTTTAATTACTCTATAAGCTATTAAGGTAATTTGAATATTATTATTGTCAATTGAGAATTCATTCTGCAATGATTCAAAGTAAATATTACCAAATAGAGTTTCATGCTTCTTATCAAGGACATCTTTTATGTTATATTCTATATTACATAACTGTTTTAGTTCAATCAGGTTAAATTTTTCTTGAGTTGTTAAGGAAGAATCCTTTTCTATAAGATCAATATAACGCGGATAATCAACTGTTGCATTGATTGATTTTAAAACTGACAAAAGACGAAGTTTTAAAGAACTTGATTTGTTTGATTCTAGGTTGCTGATGGTATTATCCACAATGCTGTTTTCATCAATATTTACTTTGTAGTTATGTTGTTTTGCTTTTGATAATGCTTCCAGCACATGAATACTGATCCAATAACTTGAATTAGATCTATTCCACCATCCCCAATAACCTTTGTTATTTTGATTTTGCTCTAATTTCTTGATTATTCTATTTATATGTTTAGATGTTTTATTTTTTTTGTTTTTAAAGTCGTCAATTGTTTCAGTAGCTATATATGCTTTTAGTTTTGAAGCAAGTTGTTCGTTACATAGATATTTATAATTTTTAAGTCTCTTTAATTCTACTTCAATAATTTCTAATTCATCTGAACGTGCGTGAAGATTGACTGTTCCTAAAGATTCTTCAAATTTTAAATTAATCGATGTATCCCTATCTAGGATGAAAAAGTTTCCTTTCGTTTGTTCAAGTCCTTTTTGAAAAACAGGAATTTCTCTTAATTCGCCATCAAAGTATCCGTCAGGTTTTTTAATGTAATATTTTGCATTAATCGTATCCACATTACTAGGAGTAATTAACAATGAGTCAATAATGGCATCTGCACATTTTTGTTCTTTATTAAAAACAATAGAATCGTTTAATTCAAATTTCGTTGAAAGTTCAATAGTGTCTAAAGTGTAGTTTAAAGCCTTGCCAATAGCAAATGTTGTATCACCTTGTATAAGGAATCTTGGAATACTTAACTGCCCCATTAATGGTTTAAATGACTTTATTTCACTTTGAGTTTGTCCTGTTTGTTTTTTCCCATTCATAGCAAGTACATACGTATTCCAATTTGTTACATCATCAGGAAAAGTAACGCTAAATGAAGCTTTACCTTTAGAATTGGTAATTAATCTTGGCTGCCAAAATGCATAATCAGAAAAATTGTCTCTAATGGAACTTGCTTGTGATGCAGTTTCTAAAAAGTCTAGATCAAAACTTGTACCTTTAATTGACTTCGAAGTTTGTGCAAAAGATGAGTTTTTTGTTAGAATTTGGATTACTCCATTTCCTGCCCTGGACCCATATAATCCCGAAAGGGCATCATCCTGAATTAATTCCATAGAAGTAATAAGGTTTTGATCAAGATCCGAAAGGTTGCCATTATATATCACTCCATCAATAATGATTAAAGGACTTGAACTTGCTTCTAGTTTGACTGCTCCTCTTATTAGAATAGCTTCATTTAAATTGTTGATTACAGTTACACCAGAAACTTTTCCCTGAAGTGCTCTAGCTGCTGAGACTGAAACGTTTTCCATTTCATTTGAAGATGAAAATCCTAGGCTTGCCATAGAAACTCCAGATGCAACACCAGACACTATAATTTCATCTAATCCCATCGATGATGTAGCTAGGGCTGCATCAATAAACCCTTGATTATTAACAGCTATCTCTAAGGTTTCCATTCCAACAAATGAAAATATTAATGATGAATTGCCAGACGGGATGTTTAGAATATAATGTCCATCAATATCTGTAGTAGTTCCTATTGTTGGATTTCCCTTCACAACAACTGAAGTGCCCGGTATAGATAAACCATCTTCTGCACCATAAACATATCCGCTAACTGTATATCCCAAACCAGAGTGTAAATATTCTGAATTGTATTTTTTGTTAATATTGTTTAATTCATTGCGTTCATAAAAAGAACTATATGGATTTGGTTTAAAAATTTGTTCTTTAATTATATTACTTATATCACTGCTAAAATTATCCTTTTTATAAACTTTAGGATTATCAATATAAATGTAATTAAGTCCATTAGGTAATACTTTTATAGAGTCAATAAGATTATATCTTGATCCAGAATAAAAAACGATAACTCTATAAAACCCTTTTTCTAGATCGTTAATTACATTTATATTACCAGGATATACTCTGATAAACTCAGGGTTACTTGGTTTAAATAATAAAACATTTAATGGAATCAAATTTTCATCTTGGTATTTTGAATTAATTTCTAATTTGAGTCCTCCGTTTCCTTCAGAAGTTTTATTTGGATAATTATATCTAGCTGTTGAATATCTTTTATTATCAACGTATGTTTCCCAGTCTTTATTTATACTTTTTTCAGTGTAAACTAAATCATTGAGCTTTGCAGTGGTATTATAATAAAGCTTTCTTGGAAACCTGGAGTCTTTATCAATGCATCTCATTTTTAATAACTTTGGGGAAAACTCATATTCATAATAAGGTTCAAATAGAAATGATGATTGGAAACCTCCTACTAATTGAAAATTTACCAGGTTATTATATATTGGTCCGGTGAAATTTTCATTGTACATGTATTTATTATACCTATCATATGTTGAGGCATTATATCCTGTTCCAGAACTTATTAAGTAGAATTCTTCGTGTTGTTTCAAATAAGCAAATCTTTCTCCAAAATTATGTCTATAAGGCAATATGTAATTATATAGATTGATTTTTTCTTTATTTGTTAATTCATTTTTTCTTTCAAAAGTCCAAATGTTTTGTAATGAAACAGTATCGTTTAAACTAAAAATAGTTTTTTCTCTAAAAGGAAAATATAAACTATCGATTATTATATTCTTATTATGCGTTCGTAATTTTATCTGATGATACCCTGAATCTATCCTAAAAGAATAAGGTTGTTTATGATTTGTCCAAGAAAAGTACACTGGTCTTCTATCAATATAAATCACATGAATCGGTTGAAATTTGCCATTATTTAAAATAAATGGTGAAAACTGAGTTATTGAATCCTCTGTAGTATAAGTATGCTTATAAATATTACTACCCGGATAAATAAACTTAAAATACTCAATACTATCAATATCGGCTAATACTTTCCATTGATTATAATCTAGATCAATTGAAATATTGTCTAAGTTTATGTCTTCTGTGTGAAAGGAATTTATAATTTTTCTTGTTTTTTTATTTTTTCCTAAATAGGGTAAATTAGGAGAATTGTAGTCGAATTTTTTAGTTAATGAATATGCGGTTAAATCAACATCAGAGACAGGGTTGCCTGATTTATCTGTTGTTAATATTTCGATCAAAGCATTTTGACCAGGATATATAACTCTAGGCTGAGTGACTTGAATTACTAGTTCTTTATCTTTAAAATTAATTTCATAGTCTTCTTCAATAACTTTTCCACCCCATAAGTATTCTAAGGAAACATAATAATTCTTGTTTATATTAACCTTTCTACTATATTGAAAATTATTTTCAGAGAATCCCCGTAAAATTTCCTTGTTAAGTTTGTATATATAATAGTTAAATGGAATATTTCTTGGATTATTAATACTAATATGAATTGAATCTTTGGTTCTTTCTGAAAGACACTGTATTTGGGATGAGGCTTTATCTACATGTATAGCTTTTTGTAAACTGTCTGTTTCAATTTTATAAAAAGAATAATAAGGATTAATTTTTTCTTTATGAGGGAAAGAAATTTGTTTAGTTAAAATTTTATTCCCAAAGTTATCAATTCCACTAATTGTTGCTCGAGTGTTTTTTTCTTCACCATTAACATAGAACTTGAATAGAATTGAATCATTTATCAATTTAAAATTGATATCTTCATATTTATGATAATAGTGTATGTCTTCTGATTTTTGAAGCTTTTCATAATCAGTTGTTGTTAAGGTTACATTAATAGAATAATCCAAATTAACAGGAGGGAACAATGAATCCGGAATGACAACTTCAGTTTCTTTTTTTGGATCAAGTTTTTGCTTTATAAAGTATATGGTGTCTCGGACGAAAACTTGCTTTGAAAAGTAATTATGCACATTTGAGTTTGTGATAAGTAACTCATAAGATGCATCTAATAAGGTCATGTCATTTTCATCCGTACCTTTTACATACAATTTAAATTCCTTTCCTTTAAAATGACTCTTATCATTAGTTCTTATTGCTAAATTACTTTTAGTAAGTTCATAATCTTCATACTTAAAAGACTCATATTTGTATTTGTCGTTATTTTTATTTTTTAAGTAAATTGTATAATTGCGATCTAATTTTAAATCTAAGCTATCGTGAAGATAGAATTCATAGGCATAACCGCCATCGTTATATGGAGCTAATGCTGTAAGTTTTATCTTGTTGCTCCAATCTTTGTATAATATTACATCTAGATTGTTATTAATAGGTTTACCTTTTTTATCAAGTAAAAATGCTTTAAACTTTACCGTATCTTTAGGATGGTATTTTGGTTTGTTAAAAATGAAATAACCATCTATGTGTGATGAATAATCATCTTCGCAATAGTAATCATCGAACAAACAAGCAATTTTTTCAAAGGATCTTATAAAAAATCTTTCAGTTTTATAAATCGTATTTCTTGGATAACCATCAATTATTGATATCACACCATCAATTGGTAATCTTATCACAAAATAAATTGGATTCCATACAAACTTCACAGGAGCGATGTAAAATATATTTTTACCTATACGTTGAACTTTAGAATTATTGTACTTTCTGTTTATATTATAAAAAGCAACTTGGTTATTAACATTTACTTCTACAATTCCTTTTTTATTACTTTTTTTTAATCGATAAATTTGAGATTTTTCATCAAATCTAATTTTTTTTGCATCTACTTTTACCTTAGCATTAGTCATTATGTTACCAGTAGAATCATAAACCTGAATGCATAAATCTGATTTATTATTTAATACTCGTATGTCAAAATTTTGAATAGTTAGCAAGTCAACCTCAAGTTGATTCTCATTTACAAATGCTCTTAAATAATGACCTTGTTGTAATTTAAAATTATCCATGCTATCAGTAGGAAATGAATCTACTAATGTGTGAAAGTATGACTGATCAACTTCTGAAATATTTTTTTTATAGACCTTCTTTGCTTCCTTATTGGATATTTTATAGATATATGTATAGTAACTTGTTTTCCTACTATTTAATAAATCTTGACTAAATGAAGTGATATAAAAAAGGCTAAATAGAACTACTAGTAATTTTCTCATATTCTGTAAATCTTAAAATTAACAAGGGAATGAAAATAATAAAACATTTTAGAGTAACCTGAACAGTTGTTAATTAAATATAATAAAAGTATTATTCTCTAATTTTTTATTGTATTAGCTTTCAAATTAATTTGAGAAAATGATTACGTTATAATTGAAGAGATAATAAGTATTCTTGTATTTATATTTTATTGTATAGGCATTTCAACTAGCTTATAATATTTCGTTGAAAACTATTTGATAAATTATTGATGTTAGACTTGACTTTGAGGAATGATATTCAATACCTTGCATTGAATAAAATCTAAAACTAATGCCTTATGGAAAGTACGCTTATATATAAGGTTTACGATTTTTTTAATCATATCATTCACCCAAATGATTTAAAACCTTCTTCATTAAATACTATTAAAAGATGTCCGGTTACAGGCTTGGATATTTCAATGCAACCAAAGAATAGTAAATTCATAAGTATGTTGGGTATAAAATGGTATCATAAAAATGAAACAGAAATATATTACCAAATTTTAGCAACACGTTTAACAGAAAGCTTAAAGAAAAAAGATCTTAAACTGCAATTTAAAGGAATAGCGCATAGCATTAGAAACTGTGAAAGTAATCCACGAAATAATACCCGTAGAGCTATTAAGAAACTGCTTAATGAAAAGGATAGTCTGTTTGATAATTTACAACTCATTGACAAAACTAAACTACAGGAAGCAGGACTGAAAAGTCGGCCTGATTTATAAAAATCACTCCAAATAATTTTTGATTTATTATTTTACAGTTGGGCATTGTAAATTTTTTAAGTATCACTATATTTTAATTTCAATTGAATAGCTTCTACATTAGTTAAAAAAATCAGAAAGAAAATCTATTCTTAGTGTCCAATAATCACTGAATTAAGAAGGTCTGTTGACTTTTAATTTATTTAATGCTAAATTTATAACTATAATAATACTAATTTGGCTTTTTTGATTTTAGCATTTTTTTGGGGATTGTAAATTCAGAAAAAAATTGATTCTTAGCATGCGAAATAATAAATACTTTTCCCACAATTTTTAAAAAATAGAGATTTTTTATGGAACAATTGATTACTAAGATAACAGGAACAGGGTCTTATATCCCTGAACAAAGGATAGAGAATAAAGAATATTTTAAAAGTACTTTTTTTGAAAAGGATCAAACCTTAATAAAAGGTACTGGTGAAGAAATTGTAGGGAAATTTAAAGATATCACTGGAATTGCTGAACGCAGATGGGCAGTAAAGGAACAAATGGCTTCGGAAATAGCAACTTTTGCTGCCGAAAATGCAATTAAGTCGGCTAATGTTGATAAAGAAACAATTGATCATATTATTGTTGCTACAAATTTTGGTGATGTTATTGAGGGTACAATTCAAACCGACTTTTTACCAAGCATTGCTGCAAGGGTTAAAAACAAGCTTGGAATTGAAAATCCTAATTGTGTGGCTTATGATCTTGTTTTTGGTTGCCCGGGTTGGATTCAGGGAGTAATACAAGCCGATTCATTTATAAAATCAGGTTTAGCTAAGCGTTGTTTAGTTATCGGTGCTGAAACCCTTTCGCGCGTTGTTGATGTACACGATAGGGATACAATGATATTTTCTGATGGTGCTGGTGCTGTAATCGTTGAAGGTGAAAAATCTGAAGAAAAATCAGGAGTGCTATCGTCGGCTACAGTTACTCACACGAAAGACGAAGCATACTATTTATATCTTGGTAAATCAAATGCTCCTGACAGCGACCCGAATGTTCGTTATATAAAAATGCACGGAAGAAAAATTTACGAATATTCCATTTCTAACGTGCCTAAGGCAATTAAAGTAGCTATGGACAAATCTGGTTTGCCAATTGAATCAGTAAAAAAGGTATTAATTCATCAAGCAAATGAAAAAATGGATGAGGCTATTGTCTATCGTTTTTTTAAGCAATATGGAATTCGCGCAGATCTTGAAAATATTATGCCTATGAATATTCATGAATTAGGAAATAGTTCCGTAGCAACAGTTCCAACACTTTATGACATGATTCTTAATGGAAAAATTAAGAATCATGAAATAAACAAGGGCGATGTTGTCATTTTTGCCTCCGTAGGTGCAGGAATGAGTATCAATGCTCTGGTGTATAAACATTAAATGAATAGAATTATTTGTTTTTTGTGCTTGCTCAATAAATATTATTTGCCACTAAAACTCACAAGCTTTTAATCTAAAGCAGTTAAGCTTAGTCCTTAATTAGTGCAGCTGCTCCTAAAATTGCAGCATCACTTTCTGGTAGACCTGAAGGTTTTATTTCAATTTTATTTTTGAAAATCTTTAACAAGTTTTCTTCCATGTACTTTTTTGTTGGTTTAAAAATGAAATCACCAACATTTGCTAATCCTCCAAATAAAAATATTGCTTCTGGGCTAGTAATAGCAACAGCATTAGATAGCATTATTCCTAAAATATAACTTGTATAATCAAAAGTAGTAAGTGCAATAAGATCATTTTTAAGTGCAGCTTCATATATTGCTTTACTTGTAATCTCATCTTCTGGAATATCTCTCAGAATACTTGGCTCATTAGATTGAGAAAGAAGTTCTTTTACAGTTCGAACTATTCCTGTCGCTGAAGCATAAGTCTCCAAACAACCATTTCGTCCGCAACCACAAGTTCTTCCTTTTGGATCGAAAATAGCATGACCGAGTTCGCCAGCAAATCCATCATGACCCAAAATAAGCTCTCCGTTTGCCACAAATCCGCTTCCTACACCCGTTCCTAGAGTTACGAATAAAAAGTTTTTAAGATTTTTAGCATCACCATAAATCATTTCACCCATTGTAGCAGCATTAGCATCATTTGTCAGTTGAACTGGATAGTCCATTTTTTTATTCAGCATTTCAGCCAAAGGAATTTTCCCTTCCCATTTTAAATTTGGTGCAAACTCAATGGAACCTGTATAATAGTTTCCATTTGGTGCTCCAATTCCAATACCTTTAACCACACTTCCTTTTTCAAGATCATTAAAAGTTTCCTTTAGCTCTTTTGAGATGAAATCAACAAAAATTTCGGCAGTTGGAAATTCTTTAATTGGGAAAGATTTCTTTAGAATAACCTCTCCTTTTTCATTAACTATTCCATACATGATATTAGTTCCGCCAATATCAATACCTACTTTTAAATTTTGCATTTTAATTTATTTTGTGTTTTTAATAAGGTGACCTTTCCATCCATAATACATCAAATAAGCATAACAAATGATTGGAATGAAAAATGAAAAATGAAATCCGTTAAAAGCATTAGCAACTGCTCCTTGTATAACTGGAATTATTGCTCCTCCTAATATCATCATTACGAGCAATGAAGATCCTTGAGCTGTATTTTCTTTTAAGTCTTTTATAGCTAATGTAAAGATATTCGACCACATGATTGAATTAAATAATCCGATACCAACAATGGTCCAAATAGCTACTGATCCATTTGATAAAAGTGTTGTTGTCAGCAATCCAATAACTACAAATGCAAAAATTGCCAAAGTTCTTCCCGGTAACGATTTTCCAATAATAAATCCAATGTAATTTAAAATAAGGAATATAATAAAAGGAGCAATGCGTTTAAACTCAAAACTGTACCCACTTTCTATATAAATAATTCCGTATATGAGAAGGAATGTTAGAATGGAAGTGGCAAGCATTAGACTATATTTCTTAATCTTTTTTAAGCTACTTAGTGAAATAGCACCAAGAAAACGACCAATCATTGCACCTCCCCAATAAAAGGCAAGAAAGTTTTTAGCTTCCATCTCTGGATAACCTACTAATTCTTTAGCGTACATAATGAAAACACTTCCAATGCTTACTTCGGCACCTACATACATAAAAATAGCTATCATGCCTAAAACTAAGTGTGAATGCTTTAAAGCTTCAGCACCTTTTTCTATATTTGAAGAGCTGGTGAATTTTGGAAGCTTTGTAAACTTAATTACAAAGGCAAGAATTATGAATAGTGCTGCAAATATCAGATATGGTAATTGTACTCCTAATGCCGATAATTGTTCACCAGAATCTGTTAAAATAGCATCACCGTATTTATTATATAATGGTTCACCCATTTTAGCGAAAAAGTGAAAAACAAAATAACCTCCCAGAATTGGTGCAAGTGTTGTTCCTAAAGAATTAAAAGCTTGAGATAAATTTAAGCGGCTTGAAGCTGTTTCAGGCGGTCCAAGTAAAGCTACATAAGGGTTTGCTGCAATTTGTAATAATGTGAATCCCAATGCAAGAATAAATAAAGCAGCTAAAAATAAGCCAAAGATTTTGTAATGTGCTGCGGGATAAAACATTAAGCTGGCAAAAGCCGATATTGATAACCCTAGTATTATACCATTTTTATAACCGATTTTAGAAATAGGATCGCCTTTTCTTGCCGATATTATAAAGTAAATAAATGATCCCACAAAATACGCAGTAAAAAATGCGAATTGAACCATCATAGATTGAAATCGGTCAAGTTCAAACATCTTTTTTAGGAATGGGATTAGAATATCGTTCATGCAGGTAATAAAACCCCACATAAAAAATAAGCTTGTTAATACAATTAGCGCGCTGGTGTAGTTTTGTTTTTGACTTGTCATTATAATTTTATTTAATCGTTATTTCATCGGTAAAAATATGTAATTCATGGCCTCGGCCTTTATGCCATTCAGGACACATAATGCCACTTTTCCCTAATACTTTAATATATCTTGTTTTAATCGGGTTCATTTTTAAGGTAAAATCAGTAATAATTGATCCCCATTCATCTTCGGGAGTAATATTGCCAACTTTTCCAATGCTTTTAAAATTCTCACCATCATTTGATATAAAGTATTCAACATATTCCGGCATAAAAATCCATGAGTTTATGTCTTGTAAAAAGTTAATTGATAAATATTTAATCGTACTTTCTTTCCCTAAATCAACAATAGCATCTAAATCATAACCATTATAACCTTGCCACGAACCGGTCCTAAAATCGTTATCGCCATAAATACCATCAATTAATGCTGAATCGCTTCCAGCTGTGTATTGTCTGTGTGGACGCGTATTTAGTTTAATATCTCTTCCTTCGGGGAATTTAATAAGGTTAAGTTCAGCGGTTTCTGTTTTTTGCCCATCTTTTTCAGCAAAGTATTTTATGGTTGTTGTATTGTTAATATTGATGGTTGATTCATATGATCTTGAATCCAAAGTTGGTTCAGAATTATCAAGAGTGTAATATATTTTTGCATCATCGTAATGAGAGCTTAACTCAATATTTACTTCTTTAGTAAAACTTCGCCTTTTTGCATTCGAAAATGGAACAGGTAAAATTAGATTTTCAGTGATTTCAGAAACTGGAATATTTTCATCTTGAGATCCCCAATCTTTATTTGGTTGGTTTCCCATTTTAAATATTAGTTCGCCACCATCCATAATTGTATTATGATTTATAAATGATTTTTGATAAGGTGTCCCATTTAAGGTAGCCGACTGAATGTAGATATTTTCTTTATTAAGCTTATTTGCTTTAAATGTAAAGGTTTTACCATTTTCTAAATTTATTATTGCCTCAGATAAATTTGGACTACCTATAACATAATAATCTGCAGCAGGAGTTACTGAATAAAATCCCATAGCACTTAAAACATACCAGGCCGACATTTGACCGCAATCTTCATTTCCAGAATATCCATCAGGATTTACAGTATACATTTCGTTCATTAATTGATGAACAATCTTCTGAGTTTTCCACGGCTGGTTTGCGTAATTGTATAAATAAGCCATATGATGACTTGGTTCATTCCCATGTGCATACTGACCAACTAAACCTGTTATGTCAGCTTGAGTTCGGCCTGTTGTTTCTTTGCTTGCCGAAAATAATTCATCTAATTTATTTATGAATTTTTCTTTCCCATCTAAAAGATTAATTAATCCTGAAATATCTTGAGGAGTATAGAATGAATATTGCCACGAGTTTGCTTCAGTAAAATTAAAATCAACTTCAGCAGGATCGAAAGGATATTTCCATGCACCATGTGTTTTTGGTCGCATAAAACCAGTTTCTGGATCAAATATATTTTTGTATGATTGGGCTCTTTTCATGTAATAATTGTAATCCTCAGTTTTATCTAAGTCTGACGCTATTTGAGCTATACACCAGTCATCATAGGAATATTCTAGCGTTTTAGATACTGATTCCGACTCGGAATGTGCAGGAATAAAACCATATTTTTTATAGCTTTTTAATCCAAGATGATCTTGCATAGCACTATGTTTCATTGCTACATATGCAGTTGTAATATCGAAATCGCGGATTCCTTTAACATAGGCATCAGCAATTACTGGTACTGAATGATAGCCAATCATACAACCGGTATAATTTGCAGCAAGTTCCCAAACTGGAAGCTGACCACCATTTTTGTACTGATTAATAAATGTTTTTATAAAATCAGTTGTTCTTTTCTGATCAATTATGGTATAGAGTGGATGAGTTGCTCTGTAAGTATCCCACAATGAGAAAATAGTGTAATTTGTAAAGTCATCAGCCTGATGGATTTTTAAATCTGTTCCTCTGTATTTTCCGTCCACATCCATAAAGGTGTTTGGAGCAATCATGGTATGATAAAGAGCCGAATAAAAAATGGTTTTATTTTCTTTGTTTGATTTCACCATTATTTTGCTCAATTCTTTATTCCATTCTGCGCGGGCTTTTTGTTTGATTTCTTCAAAATCCCATTCAGGAGCTTCTGCATCAAGATTTTTTCGTGCACCGTCCGTGCTAACTGCAGAAATTCCTACTTTCATAAGAAGTTCATTTGAAATATCTCCGAATTCAAAAGCAGCTTTGATATTCTTACTTTCAGCTTCACTAATGTTTTCAAAAATAGTATCATTAACGGCTAAATTTAATTTTTTGATAGGTTGATTAAATCTTGCTACAAAATAAATGTATTGATCTTGCGCCCATGATTTGGAACGTCGCATTCCTTCAATTTCATATTCATTGATTTGCTTAAATGATGATTCCAAAACTTCATCTCTATGTGTAAGATCAAGAGTAACAAAAGCCTTTTTATTTTTCGGGAATATATATTTATGAAAGCCAACTCTATTTGTTGATGTTAATTCAACAGAAATATTATAATCGTCAAGTTCTACAGCGTAAAATCCTGGCAAAGCTTTCTCGGTTTTTTTAGAAAACCTTGAGCCATAACCATTCTCAATATCATCTTTATAGCCATTATTTAAATAATATTTACCTGATGTTGGCATGAAGAGAATATCGCAATAATCAGCAACACCTGTTCCGCTTAAATGTGTATGTGAAAAACCATAAATAATTGAATCTGAATAATGATATCCCGAACAGCCATCCCAACCTTCCAGTCTTGTGTCTGGACTAAGTTGAATCATTCCAAATGGAACTGTTACTCCGGGAAATGTATGTCCGTGTCCTCCAGTTCCAATAAATGGATCAACATAATTGGCAGGCTCAGTATTGAAATTGCATGAATAAGTAAATATAGTAAACAGAATAATTAAAAGTTTAAATGCTTTCATTTTGTTGGATTTTTATTTTCTGTAATTATTTGATTAAGAGATTTGTATTTTATCTTTTCCGAGATATCTTCAATTTCTAAATTGGTTTTAAAGATAACTTTCTTTTTAACACCTGGCTTTAAATCAAAAAAGTTCTCGCTCCATTTCCCTTTAACAGGAAGCTCAATATATAAATTTTTAATTAGTTGATTTGAATATAGTGTAATCAAATATCCTTTCGATATTCGTGTTGCTTTCGTGGTTAAATCAAACTTGTGTAGGTTTAGATTTTTGGGTTTAGAAAAATATATTAATCTGGAGTCCAGAATTGAATTGCGTTGTTTTATCTCAAATGATATAAAATGATCGTTTTTCGAATCTTTATTTAAAATTTCATGAATAGCTTTCTTGAAATATAAAGCACTTGCATTTTCTTTTATAAATACTGGTATTGATTCTTCCTTTTTAATATTTCCATTAAAGTCAATTAATTGAAAGCTTAGTTCAGCGTCAAAACTTTTTAAGCTATCAGAAACTATGTAAACTTCAAGAGTGTCTTTATTAATATGTGGATTAACAATTACATTTTTGAAATCTTCATGAGCGAAATAGTGTAAAGCTTTCCAATTGCCAGAATAATCAATACTAGACCACGAAATAGCAGGCCAACAATCGTTCAATTGCCAGTATAAACTTCCCATGCAAAATGGTTTGGCTCTTCGTTGTGCAAGAATTCCAGTTCTTATTCCTTCAGCTTGTAGTAGTTGACTTACGTATGCAAAGTCATCAAAATCTTTGGGAATAGGATAGTAATCTTTCATGTAATGATTTATCAGGAAATCTCCTTTGTGATGCTTTTGATGAGCCTGTATTAATTCCGAATCAATCGACTTTATTTCAGAGGTATTAAAAGAGGCAATTGTTTCAAAACTTGGGTAAGACTGAAAACCAAATTCACTCATAAAACGACCAGTAACTTTATTATACCATTCAAAATCGTAAGCGTCATGCCACACATACCAATAATGGTTATCTCCTTTATAGGAGCTTTTCGGATTTCCTCTTCCAAAAAGGGGAGAAGATGAGGTGTATGAAATTTCGGGATTATTTTCTTTAACTATTTCAGGTAAAATCACATGAAATATATTTTTGTAGTTATCCCAGATTTCTGCAGAATCATTTTTTGAATAAGATTCAGACCAGCCCCAATTATGCCAAGCCTCATCAATTTCGTTATTGCCACACCAAACGGCAAGTGAAGGATGCTTGCAAAGCCTTTTTACCTGAAAATTAGCTTCGTTTTTAATGTTTTGGACAAATAAGCTATCACTTGGATACATTGCATTGGCAAACATAAAATCCTGCCAGATTAGTATCCCTTCTTGGTCACACAAATAATAAAAAATATCTTTTTCATAAATTCCACCTCCCCATACCCGAAGCATATTCATATTTGCTTCTTTAGCGTCGTAAATAATTTGTTTGTAATTATTTTCAGACACAACACCTGGGAAAGAACTTTGAGGAACATAATTTGCTCCTTTCATAAAAACAGGAACACCGTTGAGTTTAAAATAAAAAGATTCCCCGAACGAGTCTTTGTCTCGAATTAATTCGATTGTGCGTATACCAACTTTAATTTTTTCAGAATGTTTAATTTCTTCTTTTTCGGAAAGCTGTACTTCAAAATCGTATAAAAAGGGATTCCCTAGATTATGAATCCACCAAAGTTTGGGATTCTTAATTTCTAATCTGATATCATACCAGTAAATACCATTCCTAATTGAAATATTATCATATAGGAAATTTAGATTTTCGTTAGTTGAGCGAATAGATATATCTCCATGAAAATCTTTTTTTGATTCAATTTGTACTTTAAAGTTTATGATTGTTCTTAGTGAATCTAATTCTGCAATGGAATAATTTAGCTTGCTAATTTTAGCAGAGTTCCAAATATGTAGTTCTACATCCTGCCAAATTCCTGCGGTAACATATCGGGGTGCCCAGTCCCATCCGTATTGATATGCAGCTTTTCTGGTAACAACGCGTGATTCGCCTGGGAGTTTATACGGTAATTGGGAATATATCTTTTGTTCTTCCTTTAAGGTGGGTTTGAATAAAATCTTTAAGGTATTTTTCTTTTTTAAGCTTGGAGCTTTTATTTTAATTTCCCAGGGAATAAACATATTGTTTGTCGAAAGTAGAAGAGAGTCGTTAAGATAAATATCAGCATAAGTGTCTAATCCCTTAAAAATTATTTCAATTTGATCATCGGGGTTTAAGTTTTTTGGTTTTGAAAACACTCTTTGGTAAACCCATTCCGTAGTATCGATCCACTGAAGCTGATCTTCATTTTGTCCCTGAAAAGGATCGCTGATTAATTGGTTTTGAAACAGGTCTGTGTGAATAGATCCTGGGATATTTGCAGGATAAGATTGATTGTATGCATTAGATGAGAATTCCCAATGATCGTTTAAATTTATTATTGTGTAAGGGTTAACGTCAGAAGCGTATAGCGATGATCTGATAATAAGGATTATAATAACCCAAAGGTGTTTTGATTTTAACATTATGAGGTGTTAAATTTATTTAGAGGCACTAAATATAGTAAAATTTGAAAAATTGATTTTTTAAATACTGAATTTTGTTTTCTTAGTTTGGCAGTAAATTTGATTGTAATTTCATAATTTGATTTCATTATTTTCAGTAACCGTATAATATATTGAATCTCAATTACTAAATTAATTTATATAATCTATGATTATTAGGCGATAACAGCTGTTAAGCTAAATTTGTTTCTAAGTATTTATCATAGTATGAGTTTTTATTCCTCCTTTTTGTTTACTTCTATCTTTGGGATTTTTAAAAATTACAATAATGTATTCGAAAGAACTTAATATTTTTTTTCTATAGATCATTTGCATATTTTTGATTTTTTCAAATGGGGATTTGAATATTTATAAAGCTATCTTATGATTAAATGGAAAAACCTTTTGCTGGGATATAAACTGGCTATAAGTTATTCTGTTCTAATTCTTGTATTTTTAATTGCGGGATTTTTTACGGGTATAAGTTTAAATAAATACAAAAAAGAACTCTCTTTTACAACACGTGCATATATTCCGTTAGTTGAGAACACTAACAGGATAGAACGACTTACTAATCAATCAATGAATTTTTTATGGGAGTTTAGTGCACTAGGAGATATGGAATACTACAATTTAAGCAAGAATACATTAACTGAACTTTCTAAAGCCATTACCGAAACTGATAGTATTATTAGTATTTCTCCGCAACTTTCGCAATTGAAATCAAAATTAATGCGAATTACGAATTGGGGAAGTGAATTAAATATTATTATTGACGAAACAGCAGAAATTCAAAATAAACTTCAAAAAAATCAAGAAACTTTAAAAAAAATCTCAAAAGAATTTTCAAAAGAATCACAAGATTATATTTCGAAGAAAGAAAGGGAAATGACTTATGAAATTAAAAAAGATTCTATTTCTTCAGAAGAACTTTCTATCAAATATATAGAAATACGTAGGATAAATTTAATTGAAAGAAGAGGGAACAGGAGTATGATCACAACTCTTGAAGCCATTGTTTCAAAAAATCCGGATCATTTAAAAAGTGCTATAAAGGAGTTTAAACATATATTTAATTTGATTCAATTAGTAGATACATCATTAATTGAGTCAAACCAAGATGAACACCTAAGCCTATTTAGAAAACATTTTACTTTATTTCAAAACGAATTATATAGTTTAAAGAAAAACCTTGATATTTTAAAAAAACTCTCTGTAAAACAAGTTGAAACAGCTAGTGTGGTAATTTACGAAGCTCGGGAAATGGGCGAAGATGGAATCCAATTGTCAGGTCAGGCCCTTAAAAAAAATTATTTAGGGTTTAATCGATTGGTTCCAATATATGTTTTAGTTTTATTTATAACTCTTGTATTAGCAATCTCTTTTTCGTTTCTGATTACGCGTTCAATTACAATACCACTAGAAAAAAGTGTGCGATTTGCTGAAGAAATAGCTGCTGGGAATTTGGATGCAACAGTACATATCGATCATAATGATGAAGTTGGGATACTGGCAAGATCCCTTAAGCATATGGGTGTTAGGCTAAATGAAAATATACAGAATCTTAAAAAAATTGAGAGGGAAATGCTGACTGTTTCAATAGAAACTGAAGAAAAAGAGAGAAAAAGAATGGCAGAAGATTTACATGATAGTCTTGGACCTTTGCTTTCAACTATTAAGCTGTTTATTAATGCGCTTAAAAATTCATCACTATCTGCAACAAAAAATCAATATTTAATTGAAAGTGCTGAAGATATTATTTCTGAAGCTATAACATCTGCTAAAAATATTGCTTACAATCTTTTACCTAACCTACTTAGTGATTTTGGACTTGATACTGCGATTCAATCTTACTGTAATCAAATTAAACATGCAACAAAAATCGAATTAAAATATTTATCTCATGATTATCCATCAAACTATAATCGAAAAGTAGAAACTATGTTGTTTAGAATAATTAAGGAGTTGTTAAATAATACAATTAAACATGCTGAGGCAAATCATGTAGACATTTCGATGTATTTTGACGAACAGTTTTTGCTTATTGATTATTTGGACGATGGAAAGGGTTTTGAAATGGATGAAAAGAATATGGCTAAGAATAATTCACAACGTGGCTTAGTTAATATTTTCAACCGAATAAATTACATAAATGGGAATATAAATTTAAAAAGTAGTATTGGAGATGGTATTTGTGTTAAAATATGGATCGATAAAAAATATCTAACTTAAGTAGTAATATTTTTCGCTAATTATCGAATTAAATATTAAAATAATATTCAAAGCAATACAAATTAAATATAATCTAAAGTGTAGTAATTAAATTACTTTTTGTATGAAAAAAATAATCAGTATAGTTATTGTAGATGATCACAAAATTTTCCGTACAGGTCTTGAAGTAGTTCTAAACGGAATTTCAAATTTTAAGGTTATAGGTTCATATTCTGATGGGAAATCGCTTTGGCAAGGATTGTCTGAAGAGTTGCCAGATATAATATTTATGGATATAAAATTATCGGATGAAACAGGAATTGATTTAACACAGAAAGTCAAACAAAAATATTCTTCTGTTAAAATAATTGCTTTAACTATGTTTGGGGAAATAGAGTATTTTAACGAGATGGTTAATGCTGGAGCTGATGGGTTTTTAATAAAAAATACAGATGTTTTGGAATTAAAAAAGGCTGTTGTAAACATAATGAATGGAGAAAATTATTTTGCAAAAGAATTTTTAGGATATCTTAATTTGAAAATTAATAGCTCAAATCAAAAAACTATAGATATTAATTTATCTGAAAGAGAGCTCGAAGTGTTGAAATTGATTTGTGAAGGTTTTAATAATAACGAGATCGCAGAAAAGCTTTTTATAAGTGCTCATACTGTGGATGGGCATCGAAGAAACCTTATATTAAAAACAGGTGTAAAGAATGCTCCAAATTTGGTAATGTTTGCTTTAAAAAATGGATTAATCGAGTAAAAATTAATTAATTGATGGTAAAAATCCTATTTTTAAAGCTCTCAACATATTATAATTTTTATTGTTTAGCTGTTATGTGCAGTATTCTCAGCTTTTTCAAATAACATTTATCCATTAACAGATGTTTTCCGTATTAATATATTTTTTTGTTAACGGGAAAGCACTGTTTTACAGGTTTTTTTTTAATTGGATATTTTAAAAAGAGCTTTTACTGCCTAATAAAAATAACTTTCACGCCCCTAACATTCTGCATGTTAACGATAGAATAGTTGCAAATTTTCGTATTAAAAAACAAGAGACGAAAAACCACTGTTATTGTCGTACGACTTAAATAAGTCGTATTTAACTTTTCTTTTTCAAATACTTTTGGTAACACGAAAATTTAAAAAAATATTATAATGAGATTATATAAATATATGACGAAAGTAACCGCAGTTTGTTTTTTGTGCCTTGTGTTTTTCTCGTGCCAGAACAAAATAAATTCAACACAAAGTATAGAAACTAGTTTTGCAATTGTTGTGGATCAGGAAACCTATAAAAATACAGAGACTTCATTATTAGCCTACAAGCAAATGTTGATAGATGAAGGACTACATGTTGTTATTTTAAAAGATGAATGGAAAAATGCTGATGATATAAGAACTGAACTTAAATCTTTATATAATGGTGATCCTAAGTTAGAGGGCGCTGTATTTATCGGGGATGTACCTATCCCATTTATAATGAATGCTCAACATTTGACAACTGCTTATAAAAGAAATCAAAGTAGATTTCCTCTACACATAGCTGCTGTACCATCAGATAGATTTTACGATGATTTTGATTTGGAATTTGATTTTATTGAGAAAGATAGCATTAGAACAAATAATTATTATTATAATCTTTCGGCAAACTCACCTCAATATATTAGTTCTGATATATATACAGGAAGAATAAAGCCAAGTGTAAAGGAAGGGGACAACAAATATGAATTAATTGAAAAATATTTGCAGAAAGTTGTTGCATTACGAAATACAACTGAATTGGATTTTTTATTGAGCTTTACAGGTCATGGGTATAATGGTGAGGATATTAATGCATGGGCAGGAGAAAAAATTGCTTTGCGTGAACAGTTTCCAAATTTGTATACTACGAATGGGAAAGTCGAATTCCTTGATTTTAGGATGGCCGAATTTATGAAAATAGCTCTTTTAAATCGCTTACAAGATCCTGAATTGGATATCGCCTTAATGCATGAACATGGAGGAGACGACATTCAATTAATAAGTGGAACTCCGGAAGTCTCTAGTGTCCAAGGATCATTGAAAAATATTAAATATTATCTCAGAGGTAAACTTAGAGCAGCCAAACGCAGAGGGAAAAATTTAGAAGCAACAAAAAAAGGTTATGTTGATAGATATGGAGTTTCTAAATTATGGTTTGCAGATACTTTCGATAAGGAAATGATAGAGAAAGACTCATTGTATAACTACAATTTGGATATTTATTTAGATGATATTTATAACATAAAGCCCGAAGCAAAATTCCTTATGTTCGATGCATGTTTTAATGGTTCTTTTCAAATGGACAGATACATCGCCGGCGAGTATGTTTTTGGAAATGGATCAACGATTATTGCTCATGCAAATTCAGTAAATGCTATTCAGGATAAATGGCCTGATGAGATGTTAGGTCTGTTAGGTTTAGGAGTTAGAGTTGGTAACTGGGCAAAACAAATAAACACTTTAGAAACTCATTTAATTGGAGATCCTACTTATTATTTTAAATCTAATCAGGAAATAAATTACAATAAAGTAATTGCAGCGGGGAAAGATAATAAGGAAATGTGGAATGATTTATTAAAAGACAATAATCCAGATTTACAATGTATGGCAATTAGTAACTTGTTTGATCCAGACAATAAAAACTTTGCATCGCAACTAAAAGAAATTTATATGACATCGAATTATTTTGTTGTTAGAATGGAGTGTTTAAAGCAATTAAATAAATATAATAATACCGACTATAAAGATGTATTGAAAATCGCTGTTAACGATCCATATGAGCTTATTAGACGTATGGTAGCAACCATGATTGGTAAAACTGGCGACAATGAAATGATAAAACCTCTTTTGACTTCAATCTTTAACGATAAGTATTCTAAACGTGTTAGAGCTAATGCATACAGCTCACTTAATTTTATGGATCCTGACGAGACAGAATTACAATTATCTGAAATTGCTCTTAAATATTCATATATGTCAAATGCTTCTGAATTAAAAGACCGATTGTTAAAGAGTGTAGATAGAATGAAAAATAAGATGCACGGAGAACTTGATTATAACACAGCTGAAAACTCCTTGCTTAAATATAAGATGCAAAATGTTAGCATACTTCGTAACTATCATTATCACTATTTAGTTCCTGAATATTTAAGTTTATTAGACAATCCTGATATTGAGGATAGTCTAAAAATCGCAATTATAGAAGCTTTTGGCTGGTATGTTAATTCGGTTAACAACGAATTAATTGTTAATAAATGCAAGGAAATAGCATCATCAGAGAATTTCTCTGAAGAAATCTGCAACGAAGCTTTAAGGACAGTTAATAGATTAGAAGTATATAAATAGTGTTGAAATTCTAAGAGAGTAAAAAAACAGGAAAATGAAAGTTATAAAAGCATTTATATACAGTTTAATTATTTTATGTTTCTCTATGAATGTTCACAGTCAGGAATTATCTCCTGACCCAGCATTACTTCATGGAAAGTTAGAAAATGGGATTTCGTATTATATTAAAAACAATAAAAATCCTGAAAATATAGTTGAATTACGATTGATTATTAATATTGGATCGGTTTATGAAAATGATGCAGAGCAAGGTTTTGCTCATTTTGTTGAACATATGTGTTTTAATGGAACAAAAAACTTTCCTAACAACGAAGTAATTAGTACTCTTGAATCAAAAGGAATGCGTTTTGGTCGACAATTTAATGCTTATACCAGTTTTGCTGAAACCGTATATCAACTTACTATTCCTGTATCCGAAAATAAAAATTTGTTGAATACAGGTTTTCAGGTTTTAGAAGATTGGGCACATCAAGTGACTTTCGATGATAAAGAAATAGATAAGGAACGTGGTGTTATTTTGCAAGAACTACGAACCGGGCAAGGTTCCGATCAACGTTTACGTAATCAGTTTTATCCAGCATTATTTAGAGGTGCAAGATACCAGTATCGTTTGCCAATTGGTAAAAAAGATATTCTTGAAAACTTTAAACAAGACGAGTTAAGAAATTTCTATAAAAAATGGTACAGACCAGAGCTTATGTCTGTTGTTGTAGTGGGTGATATCGAAATAGACGAAGCCAAAATAATGGTAAATAAATATTTTGGAAGAATTCAAAAGTCAACATTTCAGGAGTCGCCTAAAAATTACCTTGTATCGGATAATGATGCAACGCAATTTGTAGTTTGCACTGATAAAGAAGCAAACAAAGAGATTATTAGAATGTATTTTCTTGAAGAACCCAAAAATATTGTTACAAAAGAAGATTTTAGAGAATCATTAATTAATGAATTAATGATTGGTATTATTAATCGTCGTTTTCAGGATTTAAATCAAAAATCGGATGCTCCCTTTGTGTATTCACGTGCTGTGATAGGAGATTTTGTGAGAACAAAAGATGCTTTTACATTTATTGGTGTTGCAAAAAGAGGAATGCTGGCAGAGGCAACTAAAACTATGTTCACCGAAAATCAGCGATTGATACTTCATGGTTTTAATAATGGCGAGATGGAAATGGAGCAACAGATGTTAATTAATCAATATAAAGATTATAAAAAAGAAAAAAAAGAATCGAAGGATATAGCCAAAGATTATACAAGATCATGTTTGCGCCAAATACAAATTCAAGATCCTAATGTTCTTAGCGATCTCGCTTTTGAAATGATTCCTGATATTACTATGGATGAGCTTAACAAGGTATTGAAAAGTTGGATTGGTAAACAGCCCATAGTTGTTGCCTCGCTTGCTACCGATACGTTAACTCCTGAAATTACTGAGGCTAGAATCGAGAAAATATACTTAGACATAAAAAATAGCGATCCAGGAAAATATATTGTTAAGAATAAGAAAAATTCAATAGACGCTTCGGTTAAAACCGAAGGTAAGGTAGTATCTGAAAAATATATTGAAAAATATGGTATTACCGAATGGGTACTTTCTAATGGCGCTAAAGTAGTACTTAAGCCAACAATGTTTAAAAATGACGAAATTCTTTTTACAGGAATTAGTCAGGGTGGCTATTCGTTATATTCTGATAAAGATTTTGTTTCAGCCGTTAATTCATTTAGAGTAGGATTTATGAGTGGTATATCGGGTTTGAGTTTTTCTGAAATGAGGAATCTGGCCAAGATTGAAGGTGCCAGATTAGCACCATGGATGAATGAGCAAGGAGAAGGAACAAGGGGAGGATGTAATAGTGAAGGAATTGAGACTTTATTGAAATTGAATTACTTGTATTTTACAGAACTTAAGGGCGATTCAGTTGCTGCTAAAACTACATTTTCAAAATCGATTAGCCAGATAGAGTCAATGAAAAACGAACCCGACTATGTTTTTAGCGACACATTAACAAAAATATTTTTTGGTACAGATTCTAGAAAGTTAATTTTATCAAATCCTGTAAATTATGACCAGTTTAACCTCGATAGAGCAAATCAGATAATAAAAGAGCGTTTCTCTAATCCTTCTGATTTTACATTTCTATTTGTGGGTAATTTTGATAATGAAAAAATAAAACCTCTTATCGAAAAATATATTGGAGGTTTAAACGGTAAAGGTGAAAAAGAAAAAGTGCCTGAATCTAAATATTTTGATATTAAATCAAGTAAAGATATTACTGTATATTCAGGTGAAGCGAAAAAAAGTCTTGTGCAAATCTCTTATTTTGGTGAAATACCATGGACAAGAAAATCACGCTCTCAGGCAAAAGTATTAACCGAAGTACTTAAAATAAAACTTCGAAAAGCATTACGAGAAGATAAAAGTGGAGTATATGGTGTTTCTGTAGCATCTGACTATAGCAATATTCCTGAAGATCATTTTAGGTTTAGCGTAAACTTTGGTTGTTCAACTGCAATGGTAAATATTTTAATTGATGAAGTTGATCGCCAAATTGAGTTGATTAAAACTGAAGGTCCCGATGCAGAGACATTAGACAAAGTGAAAACTTTATTAAGCAAAGAAAATGCTGCAAAGATTAAGAAGAACAGATACTGGCAAAATAAACTGGCCGATATATATTGTTTCGAAAAAGAGATGGATACAGAGATTGAAGAATACTTGCCAAGTATTTTAGATGTTACATCGAAACAAGTGCAAAAAATAGCAATTAAACAATTAAATAAGAAGCGCAAAGTAATAGCAAAAATGTATCCTGAAGCATTTAATAAACCATTATCAGAGCTTCTGTAGAATATAAGAATAAAATATAATGACTCAATTTATATAGATATGTGGAAAATATTTTATAGAATAATTACCTTATCGATTTTAACTTTTTTAGTTCAAACGAAAGTTTTTTCTCAACAAGTAGTAACATCTAGTGTATCAGGTCATGTTATTGATACTAATACACAAGAGCCTCTATTTGGATGTGCCGTAGTTATTGTTGAATTGAATTTATGGACAACAACGAATGATAAAGGATATTATAAAATAGATAAAATTTTAACGGGTAGAGAGTATACTATTGCTACTTCGTCTTTAGGGATGGGAAAATTTGAAAAGAAAATTCTTTTTTCTGAAAGTAAAGAATACAAATTGGATATTTTCATAAAAGAAGTTTCTTTCGAAATGGAAGAGGTCGTTATTTTAGCTACAGAAAAAAGCGGATTAGGAAGCTCTTCTAAGATTAAAAAAACTGCAATGGATCATTTGCAACCTACTTCGCTGAAAGATGTAATGCAACTTTTACCCGGACAAATTAGTTCAAATCCTAATTTGTCAAGTGCTTCAACAATTTCTATTCGGGATATTGCTGGAGATAGTAATAGTTCTTTTGGAACAGCTATATTAGTTGATGGTTCTCCTGTTAGTAATAATTCTAATTTGCAGTCGAGTCTTAACACAGGAGGAGTTGATGTGAGGCAAATTTCTACGGATAATATCGAATCTGTCGAAATTATTCGTGGAATAGCATCGGTGGCATATGGCGATATGACCTCAGGTGCCGTTATTGTTAAAACAAAATCAGGAGCTACTCCTTTAAATGCGAAGCTTACTTTAAATCCGAATATGAAAAAAGCCTATTTAGGGAAGGGCTTTAACTTAAATAATAATCGGGGGGCAGTTAATTTTGATATTGACTATACAAGCTCGGTCGATAGTAAAATTAATTCGTATAAAGGTTTTGATCGTATCTCAGCACAATTAGGGTATTCGAATACATTTATGAGAGCAACAGTTCCTTTAACTTTTAATATTAAAGGAAAATATACTCAGACGGTTGATTCTGAAAAATCTGATCCTGATGCAATTAAGTCGGAAGAAGAATTAACGTCATCTGAATATGGTTATAAAGTAAACATGTATGGTAAGTGGGGGCTTAAGAAAAAACTGATATCGAACCTGAATTATAATTTTAGTGTTAATCTTCGAAATCAGGAATCTTTTAGCAAAACACTTGTAAGCTCTGCTATTCAAGCAATCACTAATGCGCGAACAGATACTTTAATGGCAGGAGTATATGTGCCATCAGAGTATTATTCCGAAATGACAGTTAAGGGGAGGCCTTTCGATATTTTCGCTAAGATTACAGGGGATGCTATTGTACGAAAAGGCAATGTTTTAAATAAGGTAATGTATGGAATAGATTATAGATCGAATGGGAATAATGGAGATGGGAAAGTATATGATGAATTGCTACCTCCAAGATCAGGAGGAAGCAATGCAACGCGACCCAGACCATTTAGTGATATTCCATCTTTTAGTCAATATTCTATCTTTTTAGAAGATAATCTTACATTACCCATAAGAAAAACCGTATTATTTGTTCAGGCTGGTGTACGATATAATAATTTTCAACCGGAAAGTATTTTTAAGAGTAAACTGAAAACAAGTTTTGAACCTCGTATAAATCTAAAATATCATATCTTAAATTCTGAAAATAATTCATTATTCGATAACCTTTCTATATTTGGAGGTTTTGGTATACAATCTAAATCTCCTTCGATTAATCAAATTTATCCCGATAATGCATATTTTGACATGCTTAGTTTAAATTATTTTCCTGAAAATAATAACGAAAGATTAGTGCTGGTTAGCACAAGAGTATTGGAAAGAAATAATGATGATCTTGAACCAATTGAGGTTACAAAATATGACGCAGGGATCGATGGTAAAATAAAGAAGTTTCATTTCTTATTTAATGGATACTATGAAAAGTCGGATAATGGGATAAGTTTTTCGAGTCAAATCGATTTTTTAGATTTCTCCTATTGGGATCCTCTTGATCCTAATATAATTAAACCCGAGGGGGTTCCTCCTATTGTTGATTTTTCCAATCCTACAAGAATTGATACGTTTATGGCAAAATTATCAAGGCCTGTAAATAACAAGATAATGATAAAAAAAGGTATGGAGTATCGATTCGATTTTGGTAAAATTAAAGCTATTCAAACATCTATAAATATTAATGGAGGATATTTATATACTAAAAACTATACAAATACCGAAACCCAATTGGTTAAAACTGATAACGGAGGAGCAAATCAGTTACCTTATGTTGCTGTTTATGCTGCAGGTTCAGGTAAAGAACGAACCCGATTTAATTCTAATATTATTGCAATAACACATATTCCTAAATTGCGTTTGGTATTTACCACAACTTTGCAAATTATTTGGAAAAATACTACTAAATATTTTAAAGGAGGTGAGCAATATATGGATTATTCAGATCCTGATAATGTTTTAGCTGTGAATGAGCCTATAGCTTTAATCGATAAAAACAATGTAAGATATGATGTGTCATCGCAAGAGCTTAAAGATATGACAGGTGATTATTATTTGAAATACACAGACAGAGAATATCTCGAATATTTTTATACAGAAGATCCGCCTATTCATTACCAGCTTAATTTGAAAGTGACCAGTGAAATTGGGAGCAAAGCAAAATTCTCATTTTTTGCAAATAATTTCACGATGCACAACCCTAAATACAGGGAAATTAGATCAAATAGTATAGTTACTTTAAATAGTTCACTTTTTTTTGGACTTGAACTAACTTTTATTTTATAATTTAATTAACAAATAAAACCATTTTACTATGAAAAAAATCGTAATTATTTTAACTTTTTTAACAGCTGTAGTTATTACTGCCTGCCAAAAAGATGACGATCCTCTTTATCAAATTGATGTTACAGTAAATTTCCCTGAAAACTACAATTCTACAGTAGTTGAAGGTGCATGGGTTTATGTTACTAAAGAAGGTACCGAGCGAACAGATTCAGCTCAAACAGATGCTTCTGGTATAGCAAGTATTACTAAATTATCGGCTGGTATTTATAAGGTTTCAGCTTCAGTATCATTAACAGAGGCACAAACAGAAGCACAAACAGGTGTTGCAGAAGCTGTTTTGTTAACTGTAGTTGAAAATGGGGTGTCTGTTTTAATGGATACAGAAATATCAATAACATTTGCAGGAGCAGTACTTGGAGACCTTGTGTTTAAAGAAGTATATTACTCAGGTTCAAGAACCCCTGAAGGGGGAGTATATTTTTCGGATCAATATTACGAAATTTATAATAACTCAACTGAAATTATTTATGCAGACAAATTATGCATTGGAATAGTTGATGCTTGGGGTTATACGCCAACAATTTCTGTTTGGCTTTCTGAATATCCAACACAAGTTGCAATTGCTAGTTTCTGGTATATACCTGGAAACGGAACCGATTATCCTATTAATCCTGGCGAAAGTATTATCATTGCTCAAGACGGTATTAATCACAAGTCTGATGCATTAGGTAATCCAAATTCTCCTGTTAATTTAGGTGATGCTGAATGGGAGACTTTTGTTCCTCGTGATGATAATAGAGATATTGATGCTCCTGCTGTTCCTAACCTTACATTAGGATTTGCTAATTCTCTTGGTATTGACTGGTTAACTTCTACAATGGGCTGTGCTTATGTATTGTTCCATATCGATGGAGATATTGATGCTTATGTTAATTCAAACAAAGTGCTTAAACCAGAATCAACATCTACAAAAGAGTATGTTTTACTAAATAACGATAATATTGTTGATGGTTTTCAGGCTTATAAAGATGATGCTGAAACTTCAATACCTAAAGTACATGCTGTTATTGATGCTGGTTTTACATATGATCCAAATGGAACATACACAGGAAAATGTGTGCGTAGAAAAGTGAAAACTGTTATTAATGGTCGTACAATATATCAGGATACTAACAATTCAACAAACGATTTCTTGATTGATCAGGAATGTAGCCCTAGAATTTATTAATTTATTATATTAATCGTAGCAAGTAATTAACTTGCTACGATTTAAACTATCTGATATGATTAGGATCAATTTTAAAACATGTATTATTATTCTTGGAGCTTTCTTATTTATTGGAAATGTTAAAGCTCAAGATTCGTTGATGTCAGCACATTCCTCAAATAGATTATTGCTCGAAAATCAGTGGTTAAATACGAATAATATCGCAGGGGCGGTTTTTAATCCATTTTTAGCCGATGGTGATTTTGTTTTAGGATATACAACAAAAAAAGGGGATTTAAAATATACACAGCTTTCTTCTGATGAAGAAACATATAGTTTTAATGCTGAAAAGTCTGCTCTTATAAATAATACTTTTTTTAGTGGATATATTGGTTACAAAAACATGCAACAAAACGATGTGGGTTGGACTGCCAGAATGAATCCAGTTACACACAATCCTTATATGTTGGGCGATAGTATATTTGGTTTATATCAGAAAGATTATATTGATATTGGTGGTGGCTTTGGATATTTAATATATGATCGTTTGTCAGCAGGTATTAATGTAAATTGCACTTTTGCCGATGCTGCAAGAATAAAAGATCCTCGTCCGCAAAATAAACTATTCACCTTGGAAGCATTTCCTTCTGCTATATATTCTTTCGATAAGTTTAAATTAGGTATAAATCTTCATTTGGTTACAGGAAGAGAAAAAATCAAATATGAAGTATTAAATGATGATAATACCTATGACATGTTTATGACATTGGGCCTAGGTAAAACAGCCAAAGCAAAAAAAATTGGGACACACACAAGGAATTATTATTTATCAGGTTTAGGAGGAGAACTTCAGGCTCAATATTCCTTTGCTAATATAAAAGCATTATCAGGTATCGGATATTTTTCTCAAACAGAGAAATCAGAAGATAGACCTTCAAATCCAGATAAAAGACATACTGGAGATTTTAAAGAAAATACCTATCGTTTTTATACAATATTTAATTTCAGGAAAAACTTAATTCATTCCTTTTCAATAAATATGGATATGTTAAGCGGACAAGGAACAGAATTTCTTCAAGAATCATATAATAAATGGGAAGATACTTACTATAGAACTATTGCTGAAATTGAAAATTACTCTACATTTGAAATTATTCCTTCTGTAAAATATACATTAGCCAAGCCTTATAACGATTATCTAAATAAATGGGAAGTTAATTTTAATGCCCAAATGGATAATTTTAATGCCGAATATCTGCTGGAAGCTGAAGAATCTTATACCAATATTATGGGTACTGTTGGATTTTATAAAGCTTTTTATTTTAAAAAGAGCATGTTCGGTTTTTCAACATCGGGTATGATCAATTATAATCTAAGTAATGAACTAAAACAGCTTCGTGCATATACTGCAACTCAGGAAATTGCTGTATGGGATAATATGATAAAATCTGATTTTCTTTTAACCACTAGTACTATATATGATATAGGTGCAAAAGTGAGATATGGAAGAAATGTAGAAATATTGAAAGATAGAAATAGTTTGGTTTATCTTGATCTTGGAGTAAACTATAAATCAGGTTCAAACAATTTATGGATCGAAAATAAAAGTTTTGAAGTATACAGTTTTAAAATTGGTATAACATACTAAAAGCTATTATTATTTAAAATAATATATTATTACAGCTTTATAATGTTGTAAGGGAGTTATATGTTTTTTTTAAGACTTGTTATGATATTTTTCTTTTGTAAAATCCTGCGAAATAAGCAAATGAAGGAATAGGTGTATATGTTATCATATGGTTTAGCTGTGAAAAAAACGATATAACATATTCTGGGAAAAAATTGAAACTTGTTTTTTTAGTATTAATAGCATCCAGAAGAAAGTAATTTAAATAAAAGATAATCAATTACATAAAATAATAACAAATGAATAAAAACATTGTATCTATCTTAATAACTTTTGTCTTTATCTGGGTTTTTACATCATGTAAAGAAAATAAAACGGGTATTGCTATTGTTGTCGATACGCAAAGTTATAACGCAGCACAACAAGAAATTGATGCATATACCGATGTTTTAGAATCGGAAGGATTAAAACCTTATCTTATTGTTAAAGATTATTCTGTTCCTGATTCTTTAAAAAACGAACTTATTGCTCTTTATCATTCTACAGTGCCAATTGAAGGGGCTGTTTTTATTGGAGATATCCCAATTGTTATGGCAATTGATGCACAACATATGACAAGTGCATTTAAGATGGATCAGAAAAGATTTGGAATAGAAAGAGCTTGTGTTCCTACCGATAGATTTTATGATGATTTCAATCTGGATTTTGATTACATCAAACAAGATTCGATAAATAAATTACAATATTATTATTCATTAAATTTTGAATCGAAACAAGTTATGTCTCCGAATATTTATTCGGGTAGAATAAAAGCACCCGAAGTTGAAAATAAATATGAATTATTAAAAAAATATTTGAAAAAAGTCATTGAGCAACATAAGATAGAGAATAAAGTTGATGAATTTTTCTTTTTCGCAGGTAGTGGTTATAATTCGGAATCAATGACGGCCCGATTAGACGAACAATATGCTCTCAAACAACAGTTACCTGGAAATCCAAACATATCTTTTCTTGATCATGGTATGGAAAAAATTATTAAATTTCCATATATGTCTGAACTTCAAAGAGAAGATCTTGATATTGGATTACTGCATCATCATGGTAGTAAAGGTACTGAATATCTCAGCGGAGCGGAGAAAGTAGATGGTTTTAAACAACAAATCGCTCAAATAAAAAGATATTTGAGAGAGGAAATTTATGAAGCAAAGAATAAGAATGAAATAAAAGAAATTAAAGAATATTATAAAGAAAAATTAAATATTCCTTCATCTTGGTTTGATGGGGCGTTTAACCCTCGTGTTGAAAAACATGATAGTGCATATACAGCAAATTTGGATTTAACTCTTAAAGATTTTTCATACTATAATCCCAATGTTCGCTTTGCTATTTTCGATGCTTGTTATAACGGATCATTTCATGAAAAAGAATACCTTTCCGGAGCTTATATCTTTGATGATGGTTATACAGTTGCAGCACAAGGTAATACTGTAAATTCAATACAGGATAAATGGCCACAGGAAATGATCGGATTATTATCATTAGGGATGAGAGTTGGAGAATGGAGCAGGAAACTGTGCTACTTAGAAACTCATATAATTGGAGACCCGACTTTCCGTTTTACTTCGATTGATCCTTCAATAAATGTACATCAATTATCTGTTAACAATTCGAAAAACAACAGATTCTGGAAAAAACAATTAAAATCAGAATATGCAGATGTACAGGTATTAGCATTAAGAAGTTTATACGAAAATAACTCTAAGGATATATCAAATCTTCTTTTAGAGACTTATAAAAAATCGGATTATGCAAGTGTAAGAACGGAGTGTTTAATTCTACTTTCAAAAATTAACGATAAAAATTATATTGAAATTCTGAAGCTTGCAATGTTTGATGATTATGAGCTTACACAGCGTTTTGCAATAAAAATGACTGGAAAAAAGGGAGGTGATGAACTTATTCCTAGTATCATAAAATTATCTTTTATGAATCTATCAGCCCGGGTAGAATTCAATTTAGAAAATGCTCTTTCTTTTTTTGATAAAGAAAAGTTATTAGCAGAATTTGACAAACAAGCTAAAGACGTTAATTTTATGGTTCATAAGGAGTTGGCAAGTAGAGCAATGCGAAAATTTTTAGAAAAATCGGATCGTCGGTTTAAGAGTGCAGTAGAAACAATAGCCGATACTTTAAGTTCTGATAAAAATATATATAAAGAAATAAGAGGACTCCGTAATTCTAATTATCATCAAGGAGTTGATACGTTTCTTAATTTCATTACAACAAGTACTAATCAGGAACATCGGAAAATGATGCTTGAATCGTTAGGGTGGTTTACTCTTTCAGTAGAAAAACAGAAAATTGTAGAATTCTGTAATAAGTTATACAACAATGAAGTTGAAATAGAAGCTATACGAAAAGAAGCAAGAAAAACGGTATTGCGATTAAATTAAGAAAAATCAGATAAATAAATTTTTATAAGATTTAAATGGGGAGTAATTTTTAGGTTATTTAGATTTAATTTAAATTATGATGCTGTTCCTAATTTTATTAGGAACAGTTTTTTTTATTTTAATACTTAAATAAAATAAGTTATATAGTTACACAATCGATAAATTTTCATCGGCTTTTTGATTTTATAATACTTAACAAGCCTTTGGCAGTATATTTGATTATAATTTCATAATTTTAAAGAGAATTGAAACCTGAATCCTTAAAACTTATCTCATTCACTCAACCTTTGGCCCGCAGTTTTGTCTGGCATACGCTCAACATTTTACAATAAATATTTATAACTGGTGCGGTGGAAATCCGAAATGAGGGTGGAGTTGTTGATAATCACCATGCAACTAAAACTTTTTTTTAAAATTCATACTCAAAGGCTTTTTTGTAATAGGAACTATAATTGTAAAAGAATAGATTATCAAAATTCGTTCATTTCGGTTGATTTTGGTTCTTTTATCAAGAAAAGAACAAATAGAATATTGTACACAAACGTAGGGATGATAAATAATTTTTACTTTTTTCTAATAAGAGTTAAACCATCTCGCAAAGGAAGAATAACCTTTTCAACGCGATTGTCATTTTTAATAAGTTCGTTAAATTCAACTATCCCTCGAGTATATTCATCATCGGGAGTTTTCATGTTGACCACTTTCCCGCTCCAAAGCACATTGTCGGCAAGAATAAAACCACCTTTTTTTACATAATTAAAAACGATATTGTAATACTTAACATATTCCCGCTTATCAGCATCAATAAAAACCAAATCAAACTGTTCATTAATTTTAGGAATAATATTTCGGGCATCGCCAAAATGAAGTTTTATTTTATCTTCTAAATTAGCTTTTTTAAGGTATTTCAATATAAAATCTTCAAGTTCATCATTGATTTCAATTGAATGTAAAATACCGCTTTCTTTTAATCCCTTTGCTAAACATATAGCAGAGTATCCAGTGTATGTTCCAAGCTCTAGTATTCTTTCAGGATTGATCATTTTGCTGATCATTTCAAGAACTTTACCTTGCAAATGACCCGAAAGCATTCGTGGACGAAGAATTTTTTGGTTTGTTTCGTGATTAAGTTCAGCTAAGATTGGATCTTCTTCATCTGAATGATTCAGTATATATTCTTCAATATTAAAATAGAAATCTGACATTGTATTAAATTAGAATTGCTGCTTATTGACGTTTAAGTTGTAAATATAATATGAAGAAACTTAATTAATCAAGTTTGAAAGTGACTAAAGTGATCTAAAGTGCCTAAAAGGCATATAACTTTAGGCATTTTATGAACTATAAACTTTAAGTACTTTTATTGATAAACTAACATTGACATTTTATCAATATCAAGAACCTCATTTGCAATTTCTTGAATATCATCAACACTTATAGCCTCAATTTTTTCTTTTATTCTTTTTAGATCATCAACTTTATTAAAAAGTAAAAAGCTTTTACCCATTCCTAATAATAAGCTTGCGTTATTTTCAGAGCTAATTGCGATTTGACCAAATAATTGTCGTTTAGCTTTCTTGAGTTGAACGATTCCTAATTTCTTGGTACGTAATGATTCAAATTCTTTTTTTATAAGTTTCACACATTTGGCGTAATTTTCTTTGTCAGTTCCAAAATAAATGGAGAAGATTCCAGTATCAGAATACGCTGAATAATTTGATTCCACATGATAAGCATAACCATGTTTTTCACGAAGTAAAAGACTAAGCCTTGAATTTAATCCAGGTCCACCAAGCATATTGTCTAGAAGAATCATTGCAACTTTCTTCTTGTCGTGAGCATTATATGCTTTGTTACCAATAATGCAATGTGTTTGGTGCGTTTTCTTTTTAACGATTTTTGTTTCTGGAATATAATTGTTAGTTCTATCTCTAGGACTAATTCTTGGATTTGGACTAATTTGCCCAAAATGTTTATCAGCTAGTTTTTTTATTTTCGTGAGCGAAATATCACCAACCGAGCAAAATACCATTTCGTTGGTATTATAATTTTTTGAGATAAAAGATTCAATATCCTTTTTTGTAAATCTTCGTAAATCTTTAGGATTCCCTAAAATGTTTTTGCCTAAAGGTTGATTTTTAAATATAAGTTCTTCAAATTCATCAAAGATTAATTCGGCCGGATCGTCTTTGTAAGAATTAATTTCCTCAATAATTACCTCTTTCTCACGATTAATTTCTTTTCCGGGGAAGGTGGAGTTAAATGTTACATCGGCAATAAGTTCAATTGCACGTTCATAATCATCTTTTAAAAATGATGTATGTATGGTAGTTTCTTCTTTACTTGTATATGCATTAATTTCCCCACCTACATCTTCTAAACGACTAAGTATATGATATGCTTTTCGTTTTTTTGTACCTTTAAAAATAGCATGTTCAATAAAATGAGCCATACCATGCTCATGCTCTTCCTCGTCGCGTGATCCTGCATTTATGATTAAACCACAATGCCCAACCGCCGATTTTGAATGTAAATGAATGATTCTAATCCCGTTCTCCAGTGTAAAACTCTCGTATCCCATCTCTTTTTTTGTATCTGCTGCAAAAGTATAAAAAACTAACAATCAAAATAATAAAACACCTAAAGAATTATCTTGTTTAAGATTTTTTAAAAATTGAGATAAAATATTTTGTAAAAGGAATTTTTCAATTATATTTGCATCCTCAATTGAGTAGAATGGTGCCATAGCTCAGTTGGTAGAGCAATGGACTGAAAATCCATGTGTCCCTGGTTCGATTCCAGGTGGCACCACAGAGAGCCTTGATTTATCAAGGCTCTTTTTGTTTTTAATATCGTAAAAGAAGCATAAAAAAATCCCGCAACAGCGGGATTTTTATTTACAAACATATAATAATCGAACTATTGCTTTAAAAATTCTTCAAAACTCTTTAAAGTAAGAGGAGTTAAAGAATTCTTCTCAACATATTTTTCAACTTTAGAAAATTGCTTTTTCTTAATAGTCGCAAGTTTCTCTTTCGTTAATTCAAATTCCTTTTTATGTATTTCGAAATTAGAATAATGCGTATTTGACGGTTTTGTTGTATTACCTGCAACTAAATTATACAAGGTGCAAATACGTTCCTTTAATTCCGGATCTGCAGCCTGAACATAAAAATCACCTGTTGTAACAACAATTGATTTTTTTAGCTCTGTTAGCTCATTTATAGCCGTTTTTGCAATTTTAGCTGTTTTGCTATCATTAAAATCTATATCACTAATATAATTTTTAGTCTCATCAATTTCATAATCAATATATGCTAAATCTTGAGTAAGATCATAAAGCTTTTTAACTAAATCAGATTTTAATTTACGATCTTCCAAAGTCATAGGTGAATTTGGATCATAAATTAACTGTAAACTTGATTCATAAGTTTCTTTACCTTTTTTCATAACAACCTTATAATCTCCAGCAGGAAGTTGTGTTCCCATAAAAATACCTTTTCTACTAAGTTTTCCTTTTGGAGCAACAGGAGCATCTACTGAATAATCCCAATTTACGATGTTAATTCCTTTCTTTTTCTTAGGATCAACAAACCCAACAGACTCATCTTTATCATTAAAAATTTCGATTGTCATTTTTCCAAACGTATGTCTCTTCTTTAAATAATAAATAATTTTTGCATTACGATTTGGATTTTGACCAACAAATTGAGTTACAGTACTATTTCCTCCAAATGAGCCTTCTTCCCATATAACAGTAGGATCAGTTTTAAAGAAATGAACTTTTTCTTGAAGCACTTCTTGATTTATTTGACGCAAAGGACTTATATCATCAATAATGATAATTCCTCTTCCGTGAGTAGCTAAAACTAAATCATGTTTTGTAGGATGTAAAGCAATATAATGTACTGATGCTGATGGCATATTATTGGTAAACTTTATCCAACTTTCACCGCCATTAATAGTAATGTAAAGTCCCATTTCAGTTCCAAGATAAAGGATATTTTCATTAACATAATCTTCCTTTAAATGTCTTGCAAAAGTCTCAATTTCAGGTGTTGTAATTGATTTCCATGTTTTTCCAAAATCACTTGTTTTGTAAACATAAGGAGTTTTATCGTTTGAATAATGACCGTCGAAAACTGCATATGCCGTACCTTTATCAAAAGTGCTTGCTTCAATATGATTACACCATGTATTGGCTGGTAAATTTGGAATATTTGCTACAACATTGGTCCAGTTTTTACCACCATCTTGAGTAATTTGTACATTGCCATCATCAGTACCAACCCAAATTAAGTTTTCATCTAAAGGAGATTCAGCAATACAGAATATTGTTGTATTCATTTCAGCTCCTGAATTGTCAGTTGATACTCCACCAGAACTTTCTTGATTCTGTCTTTTTGGATCATTGGTTGATAAATCGGGAGAAATTTTCTGCCAATTATCACCCATATCATCTGATTTGAATAAGAATTGATTTCCTACATAAACTCTATCGGGATTATTAGGGCTTAACTGAAGTGCTGGATTCCAATTGTAACGGAACTTTGGTTCTCCTTCAGCCTGGAATGGTTCAATGTTATTTATAATATTTTTATCAAGATCGTAACGATAAATTCCTTCACCGTTATATATCTCGGAGTAAATAATGTTTTTTGTTGGATGACGAAATGCTCTAAAACCATCGCCGCCACCAATTGGATGCCAATCACGTGCTTCTATTCCACCTGGGCTAGAAGAAGGTCCATACCAAGATCCATTATCTTGTAATCCACCATAAATATTATATGGTTCTTCGTTATCAATACTCACATGATAATACTGAGAAATAGGAAGATCATTGACCATTTCGAAAGATACAGCTCCATCGTATGAGCGATATACACCTCCATCAGTTCCTGTGTAAATTATATCTGAATTATCAATATTAAAAATAATATCGTGAATGTCAGGATGTTGCGATCCGAGTTTTTTGAATGATTTTCCACCATCTCGGCTTATTGATCCAAAATATCCGCATTTTGCAACAACATTTTCATCCTTAGGATCTACAGTTATTCTTGAGAAATAAAATGGACGAATAGCAAGTTCAAAATCTTTATTAAGATGAATCCACGATTCACCGGCATCCTCAGATCTGTACAATCCTGTTTTGCTTCTATCTTCAGATTCAACAACGGAATAAAGTATGTTAGAGTTAGTTTTAGCTACAGCAATAGCAAAACGTCCGAACATTCCTTCAGGGAAACCATTGTGTATTTTATTCCAACTTTTACCTCCATCTTTTGACTTGTAAAGAGCACAGTTTTCACCACCTGAGTTAAACGAGTATGCAGTTCTGCGAAATTGCCAAAATGCTGCATACAATGTATTTGGATCATTTGGATCCATAACTAACTCTGAGCAACCTGTTGTTAAATCACCAGCAAGCAATTGCTCCCAGGTTTGTCCTCCATCGGTAGTTTTATAAACTCCTCTTTCATCACCATCACCCCAAAGCGGTCCAAGTACTCCAACGTAAACTTCATTTGAGTTATTTGGATTAATCTGAATACTGCTAATATGATCAGATTTTTCAAATCCAACTTTCTTCCAATTTGAACCTCCGTCAATTGATTTGTATAATCCATCGCCGGGAGATATGCTATTTCGTGTCCAGGTTTCACCAGTTCCTACCCAAACTATATGATCGGGATCAGAAGGATCAATAGCTACACAACCGATTGATTGGTTGTATTCATCAAAAATTGGATTAAAGCTAATGCCTCCATTCATAGATTTCCACACACCACCACCTGCAGTTCCTGCAAATAGAATTTTATTATTGCTTGGATGTGCTTCTAAGTCAGTAATTCGTCCGCTCATAACTGCCGGGCCAATATGCCTGGCTCTTATTGTGCCAAACAATTCGTCGCCTGATAGCTTTACAGGTTCTTGTGCAGAAACTTGCGTAGCTATTGCGGTAGCTATAAATAACAAGATGATATTTAATACTTTCATAATAAGATATTTTCAAATTTAATTTCTATCCTTCAGGAAAAGTTAAAACTGACTTATCAATCTCAGGATTAATATCAATAGACTTTATTGTCATTGTTTGTCCTGGATAACCTTTAGCCCCTTGTATCATAGAATAAGGGATGTATATTTCACCAGCCTCTTGATAGTCGCTATAAAATACCTGTGAGATCATTCCTTTACCTTGCCCTTGTTTAATTTCAGCTTCAACCAAAATTGGCACATAGTTTTCTGTATCGAAATAATAGAATGAAATATTTTCAACTTCTTCACCTTCAACTAACATTGGTTTTTTTGTTAGTTTGATTTTAAAGCATTCTGTTCCTTCAATAGTTTCGTTTTCTAAAAGTTCAATACTAAACCCTTTTTCTTTGTAGTTCAAAAAAGGTTCAGGAAACTCCATTGAAGCTCTTTTCATATTTTCAATTCTTTCACCATCCAATTTTTCAGGTGTCATTGAGGTCATATTTGTACCCCATCCTGTTTCTCCATCAAATGCAAATTGCATTATTTCATTACCTTGTAAAGTTATTTTTAAGAACGAACAGCCATCTTTAGAATTGTAGATTGTTAATGGAATTTCTCCCATTTGAGAGTTTACGCTTGCGTTCATTTGTATACTTGTAATTTTATTCCAAGCATCAATTCCACCTGTATTTTCAAAATAAGTATCAATAATTTCTTCTGCAGTTTGTGCACTTGCAAATAAGCAAACCATTGATAAGGCTAATAATAAAGTAAGTTGTTTCATTTTAATTTTAGTTTTAGTGATTTTATATAATATTTAATTAGTAGTGTGTTTAAAGAAAATATTACACAAATTATGAAAAATTGTTCAGATAGGAGATTTGTGGAAGTTAAACAATGTTAAAATATTGCCTGTTAATTGAAATAAAAAATCCCGCAGAAGCGGGATTTGTATTTTGCTGTTATTTTATTTTTCGAATTAGGAAGCGATCGTATAAAAATAATAGAAACGAAGCTCCAGCTCCAATTGCTAATAGTACTGTCCAAATTCTACCAGGATTGTAAGTCGCCCACAAGTAATTGGTAATTTCAGATTGAGTCATATTTAGCAGTTCGCCTGCTTTGTTGAATAAATCAGTTTGCGTAAAACTTTCAGATAATTCTGGAACTGATATTCCTTTCGATGATAAATCGTTTTGTAATAGATTAACTTTATCCGACATTTTTCCATAAACTCCACCCGAAATATAGCCGGCTAATAAATTCCCTAGAGTAACCGGCAAAAATGACATTCCCATATATAAAGCAATTTTGTCTTTTGGGGCAATTTTACCTATGTATTCAGTAATTTTTGGTGATCCGGCCATTTCGCCAATTCCAAAAATAAAAATAGCTGAAATTATAAAAAACGGATTGTTGGTAAATAAAGTTAATGACATACCTATTGAACACACAAGGAAACCTGCCATCATAGATGTTAGTGGCTTTATTCTCATAATTATTGCTGAAACAGCAATTTGGAATAAAATTATATACATAGCATCCATATTTGTAATATACTCGGCAGGTATAGTTTCATTAATTGCTATTTTGTCATTTAACCAAGGCCAAATTTTTTCAATTACATTGTATAGAGCGTGAGTATCAACCCATTGATCTATAAATACAGGTAGCGTATAAAACAATTGATAGTACATTGACCAAAATCCTGCTACAATTATTAAGAATATTAAGAATTTATAATCTTTTAATGCAATGAATATATTTCTGAAAATCATTTTTAATGATTTCAAAAAAGGAATATTAGATTTTTCTCGTTCAGGTTCTTTGTATAAGAATAAAAAAGGAATATTTACTAAAATAAAAACTGCACTTAAATAAAAAACGCTTGAATATGAAATCTTACTAAACTGCAATGCAACAAGTGGTCCAATAAAAGCACCAACATTAACCATCCAGTAATAAATCCCGAAACCTATGGATGAAGTTGTATCGTCAGTTGTTTTCGAGATGGTAGCTGTAATAACTGGTTTAAATAAAGCACCTCCAATTGCTACAAAAAGGAATATAGCGAAAAATGAACCGAAAGATTGACAATGTGGCATTGCTAAAAATCCAAGAGCATATACTATAAATGCTGCAAACAAAATCTTTTTATATCCATAACGGTCAGCAATTGCACCTGTAATAATAGGAAGGAAATAAAGAACAGCAGTTCCGATACCCATTATTATTCCTTTTTCTTCTTGGCTTAAACCAAGCGCTCCAACATCGGTAGATTTTGTTAGGTAGTTTGCCAGTAACATATAAAAACCATACCAGGCCCAACGTTCAAAAAGCTCCATTGAATTCGCAACCCAGAATGTGCGTGGAAATTTCTTAAATACACTTGTTTTTGTTGACATATTATATTCTTTAATTTCTTGTTTGATATTTATTTTTCAAGGTGCTAATATCATATAAAAATTCAAAATCCAAATAACAAATTTCAAATAAATCTCAAATTTTAAAATTCAAACATGGGTAATTGTTATTTTCATTTTATTAGCAACTATCATTTGACAGGCTGAAAAACTGAAAGTTTAAAGGCGCTGTAGGGCTCACAGAATCAGTGTTTTAAAAACATGTTTTATATCATATAAAAAAAAGTAAAAAAAATTTGTAGATATTACTTTCTTGATTACTTTTGCGCTCTCGTTTTACAGAGTTAAACAATTTATCTTCACCTTGTTGGAGATGTTATAAAGCATAGAAAATAGATAAAATACAAAATATAGGTTAGGAATTTAGGGTTAGTTTTTTTAGAAGTAAATTTTAGGGTTAGTGAAAAGAGAATGGCTTATTTAAGTTGTTCTCTTTTTCGTTTTTATAAACTCAATAATTTCTTTTGGGGATAAAAAAAGAATAATTTTGCAGGAACTTTTTGTAAAGGATATTGTTTAAAAATTAACGAAAAAAGGAAAAGAATGAAAAGTACCCAAAAAGTTATTTTGATGATTCTCGATGGATGGGGAATAGGAAATAAATCAAAATCAGATGTAATATACAATGCCAATACTCCTTATATAGATAGTTTATATACAAAATATCCACATTCACAATTACAAACCTCAGGTAATAACGTTGGTTTACCTGAAGGTCAGATGGGAAATTCCGAGGTTGGGCATTTAAATATTGGAGCCGGACGAGTGGTTTATCAAGATTTGGTAAAAATAAATAAAGCTGTTGAAGATAATAGTATAGCATCAAATGAAGTTTTAGTTGATGCTTTTAACTATGCAAAAGAGAAAAATACTGCAGTTCACTTTATTGGTTTAGTTTCCAACGGAGGTGTTCATTCTTCCGATAAGCATTTGTACAAGCTTTGTGATTTAACAAAAGATCATGGATTAGAAAAAGTGTATATTCATGCTTTAACCGATGGTCGTGATGTTGATCCGAGAAGCGGAAAAGGTTTTATTCAAAATCTGGAAAACCATTTGGAGAAATCGAATGGTGAAATAGCATCTTTGGTAGGTCGTTATTATGGAATGGATCGTGATAAAAGATGGGAGAGGATAAAAGAAGCTTATGATTTGTATGTTCATGGAAAAGGAAAGCAATCACAAAATATTGTACAGTCGGTTCAGGAATCTTACGATGAAGGAGTAACCGATGAGTTTATCAAGCCAGTTGTAAAAATTGATTCCAATGGAAATCCTGTAGGGAAAATCCAGCCGAATGATGTTGTAATTTGTTTCAACTTTAGAACAGATCGTTTGCGAGAAATGACAACTGTACTTACGCAGCAAAACATGCCTGAGCATGAAATGAAAACCATGCCTTTGCATTATGTTACATTAACTCGTTACGATGAATCTTTCAAAAATATTCATATTGCTTACGATAAAGATAATTTGAAAAACACTATTGGTGAAGTTTTGGCTAATCATGGAAAAAAACAAATTCGTATTGCTGAAACAGAGAAATATGCGCACGTAACTTTCTTCTTTTCTGGTGGTCGCGAGCAAGAATACGAAAATGAAAAACGCATTTTAGTTTCTTCGCCAAAAGTGGCAACTTACGATTTGCAACCTGAGATGAGTGCATATTTAGTAAAAGATAAAATTGTAGAAGAGTTAAAAAATCAAGAAGCGGATTTTGTTTGCTTAAATTTTGCAAATGGAGATATGGTTGGTCATACAGGTATTTATGAGGCAATAACGAAAGCTGTTGAGGCAGTTGATCGGTGTGTGAGTGAGGTAGTTGAAACTGCAAAAGCAAATGGTTACGAAGCTATTATTATTGCCGATCATGGTAATGCCGATAATGCTGTTAATGCTGACGGTTCAGAAAATACTGCACACTCATTAAATCCAGTTCCTTTTATCTTGGTTTCTGATCGATTTAAAAAGGTGGAGAATGGAATTTTAGCTGATGTTGCACCAACAATTTTATCTTTAATGGGGCTTGAGACTTCAGAAGAAATGACCGGAAAGAATTTAATAAAAGAATAAATATTAGCAGATGAATTATATGATGCAGGTGGGCAATTGCATTGTGGGAACAGAATTGCTCGAAGAAGATTTTTTATGTAACCTCGATAGTTGTAAAGGACATTGTTGTGTTGAAGGTGAGTCTGGTGCTCCATTAGATGAGGGTGAAGAAAAAGAAATAGAACTTTACTATCCAAAGTTTAAGAAACACTTAAGGAAAGAATCTATAAAAGAAATTGAGAAAATAGGATTTTCTGTTGTTGATAAAAGAGATGGGGAATTAGTAACCCCCTTATTAAAAGGTAAGGAATGTGTTTATACTATATTTGAACATGGAATAGCAAAATGCGGAATAGAAAAGGAGTTTTTGAGAGGAAAAATTCCATTTCGCAAACCAATCTCGTGTCATTTGTATCCTATTAGAATAAAAAAGTTGGGTGATGATATGGATGCTTTGAATTATCATTTTTGGAATGTTTGCGACCCAGCAAGAAAATATGGTTGCAAAAAAGGAGTTAAAGCATATCGGTTTCTTGAAGATGCATTGGTTAGGAAGTATGGTCGCGATTGGTACAACGAACTTTTAGAAGCGGTTGAGGCATATAAAAAAGAAATGGAATATTCTAAGTCAGAAGAAGATTGTGATTAAACTTGAAAAGTGTTAATTTTAACACTCATTTTTAAAATAGATTAACAAATAATAAATCAAAATAAAATGGAAAAAGTAAAACAATACATTGAAGCGAATAAAGATCGCTTTTTAGAAGAATTATTCGAATTAATTCGTATTCCTTCAATTAGTTCTATTCAGGATCATAAGCCTGATATGATTAAAGCAGCTGAAAAACTTAAAGAGCTTTTATTAAAAGCTGGTTGCGATAAAGCAGAAGTAATGCCTTCTACAGGAAATCCTGTGGTTTATGCAGAAAAAATGATTGATCCTGCAAAGCCAACAGTTTTGATTTATGCTCACTATGATGTGATGCCTGTTGACCCAATTGAATTATGGGATACAGAACCTTTTGAGCCAGTTGTAAAAGACGGTAAAATTTGGGCTCGTGGTGCCGATGATGATAAAGGCCAGGGAATGATGCATATCAAAGCTTTTGAATCAATGGTCCAAACAGATTCTTTACCATGTAATGTAAAATTCATGCTTGAAGGTGAAGAAGAAGTTGGTTCTCCAAGTCTTCCTCAATGGTGCGAAGAAAACAAAGAGCTTGTAAAAGCTGATGTTATTTTAGTTTCTGATACAGGAATGATTGCACCAGATGTACCTGCAATTACTACAGGCCTTCGTGGATTATCATATTGGGAAGTAGAAGTTACAGGTCCTAACAGAGATCTTCACTCTGGATTATTTGGTGGTGCTGTTGCTAACCCAATTAATATTTTAGCAAAAATGATTTCTGATATGGTTGATGAAAATGGTAAAGTTGTTATGCCAGGATTCTACGACGATGTATTAGAAGTAACTGATGCAGAAAGAGAGAAAATGGCAGAAGCTCCATATTCTGAAGAAGAATATAAAAATGCAATTGATGTAAAAGCACTTCATGGAGAAAAGGGTTTCTCAACAAACGAACGTACAGGTATTCGTCCGTCTTTTGATGTTTGTGGAATTTGGGGTGGTTATACAGGCGAAGGTGCAAAGACGGTTCTTCCTTCAAAAGCATTTGCTAAGATTTCTTCTCGTTTAGTTCCAGATCAAAATAATGAGAAAATAGCAAGAATGTTTAAAGAGTATTTTGAAAAAATAGCTCCTGATTATGTAAAAGTAAACGTAGAATTCTTACATGGTGGTCAGGCTTATGTTTGCCCAATTACTTTGCCGGCTTATGAGGCGGCAGAGAAAGCTTACGAAGAAATTTACAACAGAAAACCAGTTCCTGTTCGCAGTGGTGGAAGTATTCCAATTATTTCAGAATTTGAAAAAATCCTTGGAATAAAATCTGTTTTAATGGGCTTTGGTTTAGAGTCTGATGCAATTCACTCGCCAAACGAAAATTACCCATTGGAGCAATTTTATAATGGAATAAACACAATTCCTTATTTCTATAAGTATTTTGCAGAAATTATGGCAAAGTAAGATATAATTCTAAAAAATGAAAAGCTCGACCATTGGTCGAGCTTTTTTTATGGCATCAGGGCTGTTTTCTTTTAAATGATTATAATTTATCTATGTTTGCAGCTGCCCATAGTGTGTGTATAGTTAAAAGAGATACTTTCTCGATGCGCTCAAAATTTATTTTATCATAAGTGTCTTTTGGAGTATGTAAATCTTTATGTGTGCCACCAAAAAAGAATACCGATGGAATATCCTGTTTAATAAATGAAAATTGATCTGATTTTTCAAAGTACTTCTTAGGATCCTCTTTTGTGTATTTGTAATCTAAATACAAATGTGAATGGATATTATTTATGCTATCAGGAAGTTCAAGTAGTTTTGTGTTAAAGTCGTTTCCTAATATATATAACTGATTAGGAGATTTAATGTGCTTGTCAGAGCCTCTTCCAACCATATCAACATTTATATTTGCAACAATCTTTTTAATATTAATAATGGAATCTTTTTCAAGTAAGAATTTTGATCCTAACAAATTCTGTTCTTCTGCTGTAAAAGCAATGAAAGCGATTGTTCTTCTCGGTCGTATGTTGTTTTTGTAAAAATTGCCAAAAACTCTTGCAGTTTCTAGTAAAATAGAAACGCCTGATGCATTATCGTCTGCGCCTGGGAAATGTAGATTGTTGCCTTTTCCTAAATGGTCGTAATGAGCTGATATTACAATTATTTCATCTTTTAGGTCAGTACCTGGAATAATGCCAATTATATTCTTAACATTAATCGTGTCGGTTTTTCTTGGTAAATTATATGTAAAAGGGTACGATTTACCCGAAAGTTTATTTTTTCTCCCTTTTTTATAAAGATTAATATTTCTATTAAAAGAGTTTAAATTAGAATCAAACAATAAAGCTGCTGAAGATTTTGGCATGTTGAATGTGAAGAATTCACTTTCATTTATATCTAAAAAATATGTCATAGAATTGAAATCATGCTTTACTTCTTTTTTTAATGCTACATATTCAGGGGTTATTTTTCTTTCTTCTTCTGATATTTTAATAATACCTTTTACTCCTTTATTTTTTATTTCTTCTATTATTTTCTTTTGTTTAATTCTGTCTTTCCCACTTAAAATTGCAATAAATTTATTATTCAGGTTTACGTTGTGTAAATTAGTTTTATCATAACCAAAAATAACCTCTGCTTTTTCTGTTTTTACAGTTTGGTCATTGATTCCGGAGTCAAAGTGGTAATGTAGTTTAAGAATTTTATTGTTAGCGCATATTATTGCTTTGTTGTTGTCTTTGTCGTAGGATTTATACAAATGAAAGTTTTCATAAAAAGCTTCTTTGTGATTTTCTTCAGTTAAGCTTTTAAGTCCATATGATTTAAAATATGTTGAAATATAATTTGCTGCAGAATCTAGTCCTGGAGTGTTAATTCCTCTTCCGTCAAATTCTTTGGATGACAATTTTTTTATGTGTTTTTTTTGAGATTCTATATTTATTGTAATGTTTTTAATTTGATCTTGAGAATAAATATAAAAAGAAGTAAAAACAAAAAATAAAAATAATTGGACTTTTCTCATTTGGAGTTGGTTAAATTTATATAGTAGCTTTTGCTTTAAAAGTTTCCTAATTTGTATTGTTTGTTGATATAATATAAGTTGCGTGACAGTATAGCATTAATGAAAAAGGCTATTAAGATATCAATTTAATATACCTTAATAACCTTTTCTAAGTAATGAGTTAAAGATTATTCAAATTGAATTTCGCCAGCATGATATTTTAACATTAATATTTGGCTTTGTTCCCAATGTCCATTATCCAAAAGCCAATGGATTGTTTAGGCAAATCCTGCAAGAGTAATACCTCCTGTAATACACTTCATTTCTTTTAAATCTAATTTCTGAGTGTTAAATTGGTTTAATTCTAATTTTTTCATTTTAAATTGTAGTTTAAAAAGGTTAATAATATATAAAAATAATTTTTATTTCTGAATAAAAAAATGAAAAGCTCGACCATTGGTCGAGCTTTTTTTATGGCTTATTTGAAATAAACATCAAAAAATAGAAAAATAGATTAATAAAAGAGGGGGTGTAAATTAGAAAAAGTATAAATAAACTAATATAACTATAAAATATTAGGGGGAAAGCTCTGAAAAATATACTTTTGTAGAATAAAACATTGTTACTAACTTGTAATCTCAATTAATTATGGCTACAATTCGATTTAAAGCAATTGAAGAAGTGTTAAACCGTCAACCAGTTGATGTTACACTTCCGTCAACAAAAACATCAAGTTACTTTGGTGAAAACGTATTTGATAAGCAGGAAATGCAAGAATATTTATCGCAAGAGGCGTATAAAAATGTTGTCGATTCCATAAATCAAGGAACAAGAATTGATCGAAAAATTGCAAATCAAGTAGCTATAGGAATGAAAGCTTGGGCAACCGAGCGTGGAGCTACACATTACACGCATTGGTTTCATCCTTTAACAGGATCAACAGCAGAAAAACACGATGCTTTTTTTGAACCTGCAGAAGGAGGTGGTGTGATAGAAAGTTTTCAAGGGGAAATGTTGGTTCAGCAAGAGCCTGATGCATCCAGTTTTCCGCATGGAGGTATAAGAAATACATTTGAAGCTCGTGGTTATACGGCATGGGATCCATCGTCGCCTGCTTTTGTTTATGGAAACACTTTATGTATTCCTACAATTTTTGTAGCATATACAGGCGAAGCTTTAGATTATAAAACTCCTTTGATTAAATCATTAAATTTTATTGATAAAGCCGCAGGAGAGGTTTGTCAGTATTTCGATAAAGACGTTGAAAAAGTAAATGTTACTTTAGGATGGGAGCAGGAATATTTTTTAATTGATAATGCATTGTATAATGCTCGTCCTGATTTGCATTTAACAGGAAGAACATTGATTGGTCATGCTTCTGCAAAAGAT